>JACKQG010000061.1_pt1 | contig 146406 bp, 140 predicted proteins | sample 8237621 | NCBI WGS metagenome assembly JACKQG01 (sample SAMN15677084, study PRJNA649215) | marine metagenome | biome: marine; feature: Black Sea; material: saline water; isolation source: suspended particulate matter (SPM) from the Black Sea western gyre | collected 2013-06-09/2013-06-10... | reverse complement strand
CGGATACCGCTATAATCTGAAGAATCCGCAGGCGTACCATAGATAGTACCCAAGGTCAAATAAACAATAATAATTTGAATGATCTTTTTCATGAAACTAAATGAAACCCTGTATAGAAAATATAGACGATTATTGTTTATTACGAGAAAAAATGTAAGAAAATAATCGTGCGATAGATTAATGGTTATTTTTTTTTGCATCCCCACCTACTCTTCAATTCGCCAAGTTTCCAACCAAATTATAATTATATCAATTATAACGCTTGACGTTATACGTTATGGTTCATAATTTCAATCGTGATAAAGTCCTTTAAATGCAAGGAAACTGAAAAGATTTTTAATCGAACCTTTACAAAGAAAATTCCCCATGAATTGCATAGAGCCTCATTAAGGAAATTAAGGATGATTCATCGGGCGCAATCCCTACTGGATTTACGAAACCCACCATCTAATCGACTTAAAATCCTCAAAGGAAAGCGTAAGGGACAGTATAGCATTCGTATCAACGACCAATGGCGGATTCGCTTTTTTTGGCATGGTAAAGATGCTGAAAAAGTTGAAATAACAGATTATCATTAAGGAGTCAAATATGACACAAACGAAAATATCTCCAATCCATCCAGGTGAAATTTTATTGGAAGAATTTCTCAAACCGCTTGGCTTGAGCCAAAATAAAATTGCAAATGATATGGGCGTTCCGCCTCGTCGCATTAATGAAATTGTTCTCGGGAAACGCCGTCTTACGGCTGATACTGCACTTCGCTTGGCGCGATATTTTGATATGTCAGCAGAATTTTGGCTCGGACTTCAAATGGATTTTGATTTGGATACGGAAGAAGACCGCCTTGCTAAAAGGGTAATCAACGAAGTAAAAATTTATTCCGTTGAACATAAAATCGCCTGAAGTAACAACACAAATCCTCTTTATCAAATGACATATTTTAAAATTTGGGTATCCCTCCTTTTCCTCTCTGCAATACTTACTGCAGAAACAACGGTAACAATCCTTTCTTCGTCCCAAGAAAAATTAGTCATCCAATTAAATTGTGAATTGGAAACACCCGAAGATCTTAAACCTATTGACCTATTGATTGGTTTACCCAATTCACAATTACCTCAAATTTCTATCCAAGCAGAAAGTGGAATCATCCATCCTTATAATAATATCTCCTATTATAAAACGGAATGGATCCACCAACAACAAGTGAATGGTCTTCAAACAGGGACCTTGAGAATTAGTCCCCAATCGGAAAATATGGATTATCATTCTGTTCAGACGATTACGATTCATTTGAATGGTCGAGCCAATCAAAAATCAAAAGTAACTCTAAATCAACAAAAACTACTCTCCCCCAAAATCACCAATTGGTCTGTGGCAAAAAACTGGATTGAGCCAAAAAAATATTCATTAAAAAAAATGCAACCCATCCCGGACGGCTATTGGATTCAAATGATTCTTCGAAAAGATGGAATGGTTAAAATTACCGGTGAGGAATTGCTTAAACATATTTCATCATCCAATAATTTTGACCCCCGGAGTATCATGCTGTTCACAGGGTCTGCGTTTGGGCGGGATCGGACTTTTAATTTGACCCAAAAAATATCGTCCAATGTGACCATCCCCGATAATCTGATTGAACTCCCCATCTCCATCCAAGGGGAATCAGACGGAAATTTGGGTAATAATGATATTCTTTATTTTTACGGACGTGGGCCAAACGGATTTGATCAAGTCATTGATAAGGTTAATTGGCATCAAAATCTATATTTTACAGAATCCAGCTATTGGCTTCTGGTTCCATCCAATACATCCTTAAGAGGGAAACGAGTTAAAACTGGTCAAATTGTTGCTGATGGACCATTAGATGTGAACTATGGGGTTTCCTACCTCCATTTTGAGACAGATCTTGTCAATCCACAGGAATCGGGCTTGGCTTGGGGGAATACCTCGATTCGGCAAGGAGGATCATTCTCACAGACAGTAGATTTGGTTCAACCGGTTTTATCTGCAACCGCAAGTGGATCTTTCGGGTTGATTGGAAATGAATCAGTTTCAACGCGATATGGCAATACGAAACATGAAGCGAAACTCACTCTTAATTCTCTGGAATTGAAATCAATAAACTGGTCCAACCTCGGGCTAAAATCGGTAAAGTTTACTATTCCTGCTGGTGTCCTTTCTCATGGGTCCCAATCTTTTCTAATCGAAAACAGTTCTGATAATCCCAACTCAGAACCTTACGTTGATTTTTTAACCTTGTCCTATTTCCGAAAATTGGCTTATACAAACCCCTTTGAATTCTTTTCATCTGTGGTAGATAATGACATGACTTTCACTATTTCTGGTCCAAATCTAAACGTATGGAATATTTCTAACCCTGCCCTCCCAGAGAATGTACCAATAACCCATCAGGATGATGAAACCCGGATGCGGGTAACACTACCGGCGGATACATTGCAGCGGTTTTACGTATTCAATTTGGATGACTTGCCAACCGTTCCCGATATTGTACCCTATGGTCCCGGGGATTGGGATAAAATTCGAAACACCACAATGGGTGCAGATCATTTAATTATAGGGCCTCAAAATTTTTCATCAACTTCTACCCCTTTAATGGACCATCGTGGAAATTCATTATTCATTAACTTAAGTTCAATATATCGTGAATTTTCAGGCGGAAATGAGGACCCAGTAGCCATTCGACACTTTTTACAATGGACTCAGGAGCATTGGAACCAATCGCCCTCCACGGTCCTTTTTATGGGAGATGCAGATTATGATTACCGAAATGTCACAGGTCAATCAAATATCCATGTACCTACCATCGAAGTGGGTACAAATTATTCTCACGCCACGGATGATCGATTGGTATCTTTCAATGGTGTTATTCCGGAGATGGCCACGGGACGTTTCCCTGCACGAACGCCTGAAGAAGTTACCGCCTTCGTGGAAAAGACCATTGCATTTGAAACGGCCATGCCCGATGGATTGTGGAAACAAAGAATAACCCTGGTGGCCGATGATCCCGCTCGACCTGAAAGAGAAACCTATGAATTATCCATTGGCAAAAGTCATACGCTCAATTCCGAACGCCTGACAAAAACCATCCCAAGTTTTATGGAAATAAAAAAACTCTATATGGTCGATTATCCTGAAGTCAGCGACGGCTCTGCTTTTGGCGTAATCAAACCAGCTGCGACCCAGGCATTGTTCGATCAAATAGCTTCCGGAACAGTCATAATCAATTTTATTGGACATGGTAACCCCACCCAATGGGCCCAAGAAAAAATGCTTATTATCAATGAAGAGAGAAATGATATTGAATTCATGCTCGCTGAAATGAAACTCCCTCTCTGGATTGCAGGTACATGTAATTGGGGGCATTTCGACCAAATCGGGTCCGAGTCATTCGCTGAGGAACTGATGCGGACGCCCATGGATGCAGCATCCGCAGTCATTACAACGACTCGAGGTATTACTGTATCCAGTAATATTCAATATTTAGAAAAAGTTTTTTCTGCTTTTTTCCCGGACAAAGGTGTCACGGAAGCCACATTGGGCATGGTACTGCAATCAGTTAAAACGGGCGGATCTGATGGTGAACTATTCCATCTGTTTGGAGATCCCGCCATGAAACTTCCTGTTCCATCTCAAATTGTGAAGAATGCCACCGTAACGCCTGACACGCTGGCTACATTGGAGGTGGGTACAATAAATGGCATCAGCCCCTTTTCAACGGGTGAAGGGTATTTGGTTTTTGAAGATGGGTCATCCGCTTTCACCCAATCTTTCAACTATGCGTCACGGAAAGAGGAAATAACCTATATGAAATCTGGTCCCACCCTTTTCCGGGGATCGTTTACTTTTGAAGATGCAACTTTGTCCCCACAATTTCGAGTCCCAAAAGATATCACCTATTCACAACAGCCCGCCAAAGTCCGGTTTGCAATTACATCCGGTTCCGGTGAGGAAGCGATTGGCACTGTGACTGATATTCAATTAACCCTGGGCGCGCCTTCGAATGATACAGATGGTCCCATAATTACGTTTGAAACCGAATCGGGCAGAATGCTCCGAAATGGAGATCATATTCCCTCGAGTGAAAATTTAATCATCCGTCTTTCGGATCCACTTGGAATCAACCTCACAGGTGAAAAGGGACATGAACTTTACTTGGTTCATCCTGATTTAGACGAATCATCTCTGGCCATAGATCAATTCATTTATGACGTGAATAGTTTGAATACAGGAACGATTCAATATAAAATTCCTGACGAATTGGACCAATTATCAATAGGTGTAAGTGCATGGGACAATGCCAATAATCCAACGGAAACGGAAATTAGTTTAACCCTGTTGAAAACCAAACAATTGAGCCTCCTTCATGTATATAATTTTCCCAACCCGTTTGCCTTTGAAACCCAATTTACATTTGAATTAACTGCCGCTGCTGACATATCCGTGGATATTTATACTTTGGAAGGCCGCCGAATCAAATCAGTCCCAACAAAATATTTTTCAATCGGATACCATCGAATTGATTGGGACGGCAGAGACGAGTATGGCGGTTTGCTTGCCAACGGCGTGTATATATATAAAATGGCGGCAAGTGAGGGTAGCCAAAAAATTAACCATATTGGCCGATTGGCAGTATTCAGATGAAAAATATGAAATCGGCCTCCATTATTCTTGCCTCCGGATCCCCAAGGCGAAAACAATTACTTGAACAAATTGATTTAAAATTTCAGGTTATACCCAGCCAGGTCCATGAAGATTTTAATCTTGACTTAATACCCGAAAAATTTGTGGAGCATTATGCACAGGAGAAAGCCATGGATATTGCAAATACTTTTCCTGATAAATGGATCATCGGAGCAGATACTGTTGTTGTTTTTCATTCTGAAATTTTAGGGAAACCCAAAGATCGGGACGATAGCTATCGAATGCTTAAAATGCTTTCGGGCAATACACATCAAGTATTTACAGGCGTATCTATACAACATAAAGAAATGAAAGTCAGTGATACATTCCATCATTGCACAAATGTTACATTTAACACTTTAGATGATAATGATATATTCTATTATATTGATACATATAAGCCTTTTGATAAAGCAGGAAGCTATGGAATTCAAGATTGGTTTTCTGTATGTATAAATCATATTGATGGGTGTTTTTATAATGTGATGGGATTCCCTTTATCCAAGTTTTATTCCCGATTCTCAAAACTTTTGAAATTAAATAAATGACAATTGTCCTATATAAGCCCATGAAAAATAAAATCTCTATAAAAAGGGTTTTTCCGTAGAAAATCCTTCACGTAACTTTTCGCCCCAAATGTCTGAGTTTTATAAAGAATTAAAGTCAATTCGAGAAGATCAGGGAATTGATCTTGAAGAAATCCATAACAGGACAAAGATTAATCTCAATTATCTTCAAGCCATCGAGAATGGACAGTTTGACCTATTGCCTCATACCTATGTTCGTCTGTTTATTCGTGCTTATGCCACTGAAATTGGTGCAGACCCTGAAGAAATCGTAAGTAACCTTGAATTATTTTTAGGTAATAAAGTTGATAAACCTAGTCGGAAAAAGCAAGATCAACCACTTAGGGAGGATGGTCACGATTTAGCCGTTGAAGAAAAAGTTACCGTTCAATCTCCCTCAAGGTCTGCCCAAAATGTCCGATCCCAAATGATTAAAGGGATTACCCTGGTGGTCATCCTTCTTTTCGCGATCTATATCATTAATGTCATTAATGCAGAGGCAGCGGCCAAGGAACCACTTGTGTACCCCAGTGTGTTTTTAGATGAAAATTCTATCAGTGAACAGGAATTACAAAATAATTTTGATGTCTTAACTGAATCGGTCCAAATACTTGAATTAGAATCACCTTATAACTTAAAACTTGCCACGGCAGAACGGGTCTGGTATCGATCTAAAATTGATACACTTACCTCCATTGAGAATGTCCTGCCCTCTGGAGATAATAGACTTTATGAGTTCAGCCACTCAATTGAAATTCTGTTTGAACACACAATCGGATTAAACCTTTACTTGAATGGATCTAAACTAAATTCATTTGACTCAACATCAAATCCGGTTCGTATTTCCTTATCTGCCGTTAATAAAACGGTGACCATTCAGCACTTCGTTCCGAAGAGCTAACCCCAACTCTTTAAAGTAATCGTTTACCAAATTCCCACAACTACAGTGGGGACTGTATATTATTTTTAGAATATTTATTGACATAAGTGGGTGTTCGTATATACATTGTGGGTAGTTGTGGGTAATAATCCCTAACTATTTGGGCATGACAATAAATCAAAATACATTTACAGGCGAATATTCATATTCGTTAGACGCAAAGGGACGTGTCAATATTCCGGCGAAATTTCGAAATGTTTTAACAGCGGAAAATGATCAATCCTTTGTTATCACCCGGGGCATGGATCCCTGTGTATGGGTTTATCCAATCATTGTCTGGCAATCAATTGAAGATGAGCTGCGGAAGCTCTCTTCCCTTTCCCAAGTAAATCGATCTTTTGTACGAAGCACGGTAAGGTATGCTTCATCGGTGCAATATGACAAACAAGGAAGGATTGCGGTTTCCCCCAACTTAATAGAATATGCTCAGTTAGAAAAAGAAGTCCTGATTCTGGGGATGGTAAATAAAATAGAAATTTGGAATCCGGCATTGTTGGATTCAGCTGACAAACAATCACAGGAAATTGATTCATCTCAATTCGATGAACTCGCCAATCAAATTATACTTTAATGAAAGCGAACGCTCCGCAGGCACGCCCCATTCCCCATATTCCTGTGATGGTGTCGGAAGTTTTAGAATACTTAAACCTGCAGCCCAATGGAACGTATCTGGATGGTACGATTGGGGCTGGCGGGCACGCCACAGAAATCCTCAATCGACTTTCCAGCAATGGAAAGTTAATCGGGATTGATCGGGATGCGGAGGCACTTAAAATATGCAATACCCTATTGGGTGCCTCCGCACGTCCCTTACTCACCTTTCAATCTTCCTACCATCATTTCTCTGAGATTCTTGATCAATCGGGGATTTCAGCCGTGAACGGAATCCTGTTAGACTTGGGACTTTCTTCAATTCAACTGGATTCTGATTCCCGGGGTTTTGCTTTTGAATCTAATGGAAAACTAGATATGCGGTTTGATGGCCATTCCGGCGAGACAGCTGCTGAACTCATGGCACGTTCTTCTGAAAAAGAATTAGCCGATATCATTTATCAATTTGGTGAAGAACGCCATTCCCGTCGAATTGCTCGCTCCATTAAATCTACTTCAATTTTGATGACTGTGGCGGACCTGAAAGAGGCCGTTCGCAGATCTACCCCTCCACAGCAAAGACACAAATCCCTGGCCCGCGTATTCCAAGCCATACGCATTGCCGTGAATGGTGAGTTAGACAAACTATCCGCATTCCTCGAATGCTTTGTTGACTATCTCACCATAGGCGGACGTATTGTAATACTATCCTATCACTCCCTTGAAGATCGATTGGTCAAACATACGTTTCGCACATTAAAACAGTCAGGGATGCTTAAAGTTATTACCAAAAAACCGCTTGTTCCTTCTCAGGAAGAACAGGCCAACAATAGCCGCTCCCGCAGTGCCAAACTCCGCGTAGCTGAAAGGATTGCATAATGGCAGTTAAAAGAAGAAAACGCCGATCTAAAAAAAATCGGGAATTCTTTCAAACTTTATTATTCTTTTCCACCACAATCCTTTCCATTACTGGATTAATTTTTTATTTATGGGTTTATACAGAAATTGATGAAACCATGCTGGCAATCGAAATTCAAAACCAAGTAGCTAAAGAACTAGACAATTCAGTAAAAGAACTAAAAATGGATATTGCCCAACTCTCCCGGGGAGATCGGATTTCTTATGTGGCCAGGACCGAATTGAATATGATTCCATCACAACCGGAAACCTTAATGATTTATATTAACGAAAATAAATTCGCCGGAAACATTGACTAAAACATATTTGAAATTCCGTCCGCGGGTAACTGTTCTCTCCTGCTTTATTATTTTTGCATGGGTAGGACTTTCCGCGCGATTATTTCAAATAATGGTCATCGATAATGATGTTTACCGTGAGCAAGGTATTCGCCAAGGCCAAAGGCAGGAACCCCTGTTGGCCGTCCGTGGTAACATTTACGATACAAAAAACAACCCACTCACACGTAATATAATTCATTATTCCCTGGGCGCTCACCCGTCTAAGGTAAAAAACAAATCAGACTTTGCGAATCAGATTTCACAATCGACTGGTAGAGAGTCAGATGATTATTTAATTAAATTGAGTTCAAAATCTGATTTTGTATATCTGGAGCGGAATCTTCGAAGAAATAAAGTTGAGGGTATTTTAGGCAAGAGAATTCCTGGGTTAGTGGTGGATCGAAAATTCAAACGATCCTACCCTCATACCCATGTGGGGTCCCAAATCATTGGGTTTACAGATGTGGATGATAAAGGACTGATAGGAATCGAAAAAGAATTTGATTCATTCCTGTCTGGAATAAATGGATGGGTCGTAAAACAAGTGAACGGCAAAGGTAGAACTCAGGTAAAAACCAGTTTTCCATTAAAGCCACCCCTTGATGGTGCAAATATTCAGCTAACGATAGATTTGGAATATCAAAGTATTCTTCAGGAAGAGTTAGCTCGGCAAATGGATTATGCCAAAGCAAAAGGTGCTATGGGTATTTTAATGAATCCGCAGACTGGTGCAATACTGGCCATGGCTTCTTTGCCAGATTATAATCCGAACAACCCCTTGAATACTCCCCAGGAAAATCAGAAAAACCGCATTATTACAGACCAGTTTGAACCTGGGTCCACATATAAGGTTGTGGCTGCCACGGCGGCAGTAGCAACAAAAACGATCTCTTTATTTGATGAATTTTATTGCGAAGATGGGCAATTTACAGTGGCGGGGAAAATCATTACTGACCATGAAAAATTTGGACTGCTCACCTTTCCCCAAATCATTGCCCATTCCAGCAATGTGGGTACCATAAAAATTGCCCAGAAATTGGGCCAAAAACCATTATATAAATATTCCAGAGATTTTGGGTTTGGCACACTTACAGGTATTCGATTTCCCGGTGAAGTTCAGGGCGTCCTTCGACGAACAAAAGACTGGAGTGAAATGTCCCTGGCCGAAGTCTCCATCGGATATGAAGTAGCCGTTTCAGCCCTTCAGCTTGCATCAGCTTACTCTGCCATAGCCAACGGCGGTGTACTGCTGAAACCACGTCTTGTCAAACAAATTTTATCTCAGAACGGTAAGGTAGTTTATAAAGAAAATCCGGAGGTAATTCGAAGGGTCGCTTCGAAAGAAATCATGTCTACTGTGGCTGATATTTTAGTTGAAGCCGTTGAAAGCGGTACGGGAACAAAGGCGGGCATTCGAGGATGGTCCATCGCGGGGAAAACGGGAACAGCTCATAAATTTATTAATGGTGAATATTCAAAAAATAAATATATTTCAAATTTTGCCGGTTTCTTTCCAGCTGAAAATCCCCAGGTCGTTTGCGTGATTGTCTTGGACGAACCACGATATGGTCTTCACTGGGGAGGATATGGCGCTGCACCCGTTTTTCGCCGAGTGGTTCAACGAATTATTAATATGGATGATTCAATTCAATATCAGCAACCTAAAATCAAAGCGAAAACTCCGCTGTATGCAGATATATCTACAAATAACAAATCAAGCTTGCCTCCCTTGTCCACCATCGCAACTTACCCGAAATATACCGATGGATACACGGTCGTCCCGGATGTCCGTGGAATGAGTATTCGAAAAGCTAAACAAATTTTACTTTCATCAAATATGCGTGTCAGCTTCAAAGGATCGGGAACAGTGGTGTGGCAAAGCCCCAGGCCGGGAACAAAAAAGTTGCCTGGGTCTTTATGCACTATGGGTTTGAATTAATATGCAGCTTGAACAACTTGTAAAAGATATTGTCATGGATGGTATATCCTTCCCTCCGGTTGACGTGACGGATATTTGTACACATTCCGGCGATGTGACCAACGGCAGTTTATTTGTGGCTATTTATGGCACAGATATTGATGGACATGATTTTATTCCCCACGCCATTGAAAATGGTGCATCGGCCATTATTTCAAACGGTCGAGAATTGGGAATTCTACCAGTACCCAATATTAAAGTAGCCAACCCACGGTTGGCTGCCAGCAGGGTTGCTGCAGAATATTATGGACATCCCACAAAAGATTTAACCGTTATCGGCATTACAGGCACCAACGGGAAAACAACCACTGCATCCATCTTGAATGAAATATTGAAATCCGCAGATATGAAGACGGCACAGTTAGGCACTTTGGGAATCATTGCAGATGGATATACTCCTGAAAAAACGCTAACTACGCCAGATCCTATCCGTCTCCAACAATCCTTTCGTGAATTGGCGGATAAAGGGTTTACCCATATTATTATGGAGGTTTCTTCCCACGCCCTTGACCAACATCGAGTGGCCGATGTGAATTTCGACATGGGTGCCTTCACCAACCTTTCACCTGAACATTTAGATTATCATCCATCTATGGATGACTATTTCCATGCAAAAACAAAGTTGTTTCATTCTTTGCCGATTACAGGGACTGCTATTGTCAATTTTGACGATGAAATGGGTCAAGCGATAGCAAGGGAATCTCAGGCGCCGGTTGTGAGTATATCTAAACATGGGTCATCCGATATTTATTTTTCTGAACTAACTCAAAATTTGAATGGCATCCATGGCACGATTAAAGCAGGCGATATGCTAATAAGCGTATCTTCCTCTCTTTTGGGTGAATTCAATGCGGAGAATATTTTATGTGCCGTAAGCATGGCCATTTCATTGGGAATCGAACCAAATGCCATTCAGAATGGAATTACCAATTGTCATACTATTTCAGGCAGGATGGAATCATTTCAACTAAGGAATGGCGCTTCTGTCATTGTGGATTATGCCCATACCACAGATGCATATACAAAAGTACTTGGCACAATCAAGGGCATGAAACATCCTAAAGGAAAAATGAATATTGTTTTTGGATGCGGCGGCGACAGGGATGCAACCAAGCGATCTGAAATGGGACGGATCGCGGAGCAGTTTGGGGATCAATTATGGATTACGCCCGATAACCCCCGGTCAGAAGAAATCAACGAAATTAATAATCAAATTTTAGAAGGTCTTTCCGGCACTAACTCCCGAGTTTTTGACGATCGAAGTATAGGCTTAAATGGTGCACTCTCGGCGTTAGGTAAGGACGATATTCTTGTTGTTCTGGGTAAAGGTCGTGAAACATATCAGGAAATAAAGGGTGAGAAAATCCCATACTCCGACATTAATACGATTAAAGCGTTTATCCATGCGAATTAACCTCCCTCACCCAAACGAATTTACTAAAATATTTGAAGAGGTTACGGGGACCCCCCTCAAATCAACTGTGAATGGAGTTGTTACCGACAGCCGGGAAGTCCTGACCGGAGATCTTTATATCGCGATCGCCGGTGAACGGGTGGATGGTCATGCCTTTTTAAAGGATGTATTTGAAAAAGATGCAGCCTGTGCCTTAGTCAATTCGGAAATAGAAAATGTAAGTGGCCAGCAAATCAAGGTGAATGATCCAGTCAAAACGATTGGAAAAATTGCCAAGGTATGGCGAAATCAATTTGATATTCCCGTCATGGGGATTACAGGATCCAATGGCAAAACATCCACAAAAGAATTGTTAAAACATATTTTGAGTGAGCAATATAATATCCATGCTACAGAAGGAAATTTCAATACATCCATAGGCCTCCCCCTTACACTCCTTCGTTTGACATCTGAAAATACGTTTTCCATTTTAGAAATGGGTGCGAATCAACCGGGAGATATTGCAGAATTATGTGAAATTGCCCAACCCACTCACGGTCTTATCACCAATATTGCTCCGGCCCATTTAGAAGGATTTGGTACAATTGAAACGGTGGCCAAAACGAAGGGCGAATTATTTGCATGTTTAGAAAAGGGCATTTCCTTTATTAATGCAGCAGATCATCGTGTAAATGCTTTGAAAGTTTCAGGAGAATCCATTTCATATGGACTGACCCCCGAATGCGATTTTCCAGCAGATATCCACCATGAAAATAATGGAGGTATAACCCTAACTATAGATGCAGAGGAAATTCCTACCCACTCCGTGAATCTTACTTTTGCTAAAAATGTCATTGCGTGTGCAGCCATCGCCCGGACACTTGGATTGTCGTGGGATGAAATCCAAGAAAGTATTGTTTCTTTTCAGCCGCCTAAAGGTCGGTGTGAAGTCAAAAATAATGGCACAATTACAATTATTGATGACACCTATAATGCAAATTTAGAATCCACCATTGCTGCCATTGACTATCTTAAAGCTTTCAGCGGGAATGGCCGGCGGATTTTTGTTTTTGGGGATATGTTTGAATTGGGTGAATTGTCACAAGACCAACACAGACGTGTCGGTGAGAAATGCAATGAAGCTGAATTGTCGGCTATTTTTACAGTGGGTGAAGAAACAATGACAACAGACGCAGTAATTACCCATACAGAATACCACAAGCATTTTGAAAATAAAGAAGATTTATTAATATCTCTTAAATCTATCATAAATGATGGGGACAAAATATTGGTAAAAGGATCTCGCGGCATGGAAATGGAAACCATTGTAGAGGCCATGTTAGAAGCCTGATGTTGTATCACCTTTTATATCCACTCCGCGAATATTTTTCTCCATTTAATATTTTTCAATACATCACATTTCGCAGTGCCAGTGCAGCAATCCTGGCATTGCTAATCAGTTTCATCCTCGGACCGGCCATTATACGGAAACTTCGCCAAAAACAAATTGGTGAAGAAATTCGTGAACATGGCCCCCCGTCCCATCATAAGAAAAAAGGGACACCAACCATGGGAGGGATAATCATCCTCACCGCCATTATCCTTCCCACGGTTTTGCTTGCTGATTTGACAAATCCATTCGTTCAAATTCTCCTCATCTCTACAATTTGGATGGGATTAATCGGGTTCATTGATGATTATTTAAAAACAATTAAAAAAATGAAAAAAGGTCTCGTCGCCCGTTATAAACTGGGCGGACAAATATTACTCGGCGTCATTATTACCCTATGGATTTACAACACACCTGTCTGGGATAATTTTAGAACCGTTACCTCCCTTCCCTTCTTTAAGGATGCAGTGGTGGATTTTGGTATTCTATATCCCGCCATGATCATCCTGGTGGTTACGGGGACTTCCAACGCGGTGAATCTCACTGACGGTCTTGACGGATTGGCTGCAGGACTGTTGGCCATATCATTTACCGTCTTCGCCACAATTGCTTATATGAGCGGTCGGGTTGATTTCTCCGATTATTTAAATATTATTTATCTTCCCGGTGCAGGGGAGTTGACCATTTTTACCGCCGCTTGTGTAGGCGCATGTATCGGGTATTTATGGTTTAATGCCGCTCCTGCCGAAGTATTTATGGGCGATGTGGGATCCCTGTCTACCGGTGCCGCATTGGGGACATTAGCCATATTACTTAAAAAAGAATTTCTTTTGGTTATCATTGGCGGTGTTTTTGTAGCAGAAGCTGTGTCAGTGATGCTCCAGGTAGGATATTTTCGATTTACACGAAAGAAGACAGGTGAAGGTAAAAAACTATTTCTCATGGCCCCATTTCACCATCATTTTGAATTGAAAGGTTGGCCTGAATCCCGCGTGGTTATCCGCTTCTGGATTATCGGACTATTATTGGCGCTTCTTACATTAACCACATTCAAGATCCGGTAATGGATATTTCAAACAGAAATAATATCAATGTAAATGAGGCGAAAATCTCCGTGATTGGTCTCGGTAAAAGTGGGGAAGCCGCCGCACTATTGGGCGCACATCTTGGGGCAAACATTTTCATGAGTGATAGCGGTTCAACACCTGATATTCTTGAGCGAAAACAACGCTTGACTTCAAATGGGATCACTGTTGAAACCGGTGGGCACAGCGATAAAATTTATAACGCAGATTTGTGGGTGCTGTCACCGGGAATTCCAGAAGATGCAACCATGGTTTTCGCTGCCAAAGAAAAAGGCATTTCCGTTGTAAGCGAAATTGAATTTGCCAGTTGGTTCACCACAGATCCCATTTTAGCACTTACAGGATCGAACGGGAAAACCACGTCGGTTCATTTATTATCAAAAATGTGTGAGACAGAAGATATTTCCCCTGCCCTTTCTGGCAATGTGGGAACCGCGTTTTCTGAAATGATATTGAAAGATTTAAAAAACAAACCCGTTAGCCGGGTTCATGTATTGGAAATATCCAGTTTTCAAATGGAGAATATTGTCCATTTTAAACCATTTATATCTATTTTTCTTAATATTACACCGGATCATTTGGATCGCTATCCCGGTATGGATGATTATATACAAGCCAAGATGAACATGATCCAAAATCAAAGGGATGAAGATCATATTGTATATAACGATGATGATCCAATTCTTAGCAAAAAATTTGAAGACGTTTCTCCCCAAACCCATGGTTTCAGTATCTTGGGAAAGGGTGAAACGCAGTTTACAATGAATGCGACAAAAATCTATGATGATGCGCACGCCACGCTCATTCAACTGGATCAACTCGCTTTGCCTGGACGACATAATCTGGCGAATGCCCTGGCAGCCGCAACTGCGGCACATATCCTCGACGTTCCCAATTCACGAATTGCCCAAGTCATGTCTACCTTCAGAGGCGTGGAACATAGACTTGAAAAAGTCTCAGAAATCGACGGGGTAACCTATTACAATGATTCCAAAGCCACTAATGTGGATGCAGTCAAGGTTGCCCTGGATAGTTTCGATGCCACAATCCATCTCATTCTGGGTGGAAAAGACAAAGGCGGGGAATTCTCACAACTCCTTCCACATGCCCAAAATAAAGTGAAGGAAATTGTCGCCTACGGTCAGGCCGGTGAAAAAATCTCTACAGCCCTGAGGGATGCGGTAAAGCTGGAACAAGTTTCCAGTCTAAAAGACGCTGTTGAGATTTGTCATCTAAACGCAGATTCCGGGGACATCATATTGTTGTCCCCGGGCTGCGCCAGTTTTGACCAATTTTCTAATTTCGAAGAAAGAGGCGACGCTTTCAAATCTATCGTGAAAGAATTAAATCCATCATGAAACACCTGGATATAATCACTAAAAAATACGATCAAGTTTTGTTGGTACTCATATTAGTTCTTTGTGTTGTTGGCACTGTTATGTTATATAGCTCCAGTTCCTCCCTTTCCTTGAATGAATCCAGCGGTGTCACTGATACCATATTTCTTCGTTCCCATTTAAAACGAATGATTATTGGAATGTTTATCATGTTTTTCTTTATTCTCATGGACTATCGAAAATTAAAAACCATCGCACCCTATCTGATGATGGGATCTATCGCTCTGTTATTTTTGACAAAAGTAATTTATGTTCTTAAAGGAATTAGCTTCCCGGCCCGGTGGCTAAATCTGGGGTTTATAACGGTACAAACATCGGATATTGCGCGGTTTTCTTTAATCGTTTATCTGGCATTTTACATAGACAAAAAACGACTCAAACTTAAAGATTTCTATTCCGGATTTTTTCCACCTATCATCCTCATGGCAGGCATATTGGTTTCTATCGTTATTCAACCGGATTTTAGTACGGCAGCAGTCATTGGCTTAATCGGATTTGCCATGCTTTTCATAGGTGGCGCAAAGATGTCCCACATGATGGCAACAGGTGCGGTTGCAACCGTAGTCATGGTACCTGTTATGCTGATGCGGTCATACCGAATGAAGCGGGTGATTTATTGGCTTGGAACCGTTTTTGGCGTTAATTCTGGCGCAGTTGATCGAGAAGTGATGGGGTATCAGGCACAGCAATCACTTATTAGTCTGGGAAATGGTGGTTTTTGGGGGTTAGGATTAGGAAATAGTATGGAAAAAAACCTATTTCTCCCCACGCCACACACCGATTTTATTTATGCGATTATTGGTGAGGAGTTGGGATTGTTGGGTGCTATTTTTGTGATTACCCTTTTTCTTCTCATTTTCCAACGGGGTATAAAAATTGCCAAAGAAACAATGGATCCATTTGGTGTCATGCTGGCTGTGGGCATCTCCTTTAGCATTATTATTTATGCATTTATTAATGTGGCTGTGGTTACCGGCATTTTCCCTGTGACCGGTTTACCCATGCCTTTAATCAGTCACGGCGGGAGTGCCTTAGTCATGAACCTGGCTTGTTTGGGTATCCTTATCAATATCAGCCAAGCCAAACGCAGTGTCAATCATAGATCAGGCTGGAAACCCCAGTTAAATGGTTAGTCCAATGAATATTATCATTTCCGGTGGAGGAACTGGTGGACACCTCTATCCTGCCCTGGCCATTGGTGATGAAATATCAGTTCGGTATCCCCAAGCCAATATCCATTATGTTGGCTCCACCTTTGGAATCGAAAAGGAAGTACTTCCTGTAAAAAATGTCAACCATTCCCTCTTACCTATTCGCGGATTCCAACGAAGTCTAAACTTAGAAAGCATGGGGAAAAACCTATTGCTGCCAGGACGGTTGATTTCTTCCATCGGTATAATAAAAAGTTTGTTTGATTCTATTCAACCGGATTTGGTTATTGGAACCGGTGGTTATGCCTGTGCCCTCCCACTTAGAGAAGCAACTCGAAACGGGATACCAACCCTAATTCAGGAGCAAAACTCCTACCCTGGGTTGACCACGCGATGGTTTGCAAATAAAGCAGATAAAGTATGCATCGCTTTTGAAGAAGCCCAATCCTATATAAAAAAAAAGTGCATTTTGGCCGGAAATCCTGTGAGAAAAGAAATTAGGTTTGGTAATAAAGATATGGGACTCAGTCAATTTGAGTTTTCCCCTGATAAAAAAACACTTTTCCTATTTGGGGGAAGCCAAGGATCGCTTGCCTTAAATCAAGCCATGGATAGAATGATTCAATCCTTTTCAATTTCCAACACGCAAGTCATTTGGCAAACAGGTAAATCCCATTATACAAACTATCGTCACCATGAAAATGAGTTATGTAAGGTCCGGCCTTTTATTGATGATATGGCCAATGCATATGCGGCCAGTGATTTGGTTTTAAGCCGCTCAGGCGCCATTACCTGCTCCGAATTAACTGTGTGTGGTAAACCATCCATATTGATCCCTTTCCCTGCAGCGGCGGCAGATCATCAAACGAAAAATGCTGAGGCACTGGCGGAACATGGAGCGGCTACTTTGATTGCGGAAAATGATTTAATCCCTGAGCATACTGCCAACCTTATCCAAAATATGTTAGATCAGGAAATCCAATTAAAAGAAATGGCAGATGCCAGTTTAAAATTGGGCAAACCGAATGCCACATCTGAAATTGTGAATCATGCCATGGAATTGATACTATCATGATGTTTCGGAAAGTAAATAAAGTCCATTTTGTGGGGATCGGCGGTATTGGTATGAGCGGTATTGCAGAATTATTAATCAATTTAGGATTTACCGTCAGCGGTTCGGACTTAAATGATTCTGAAATCATCCAAAATTTAAAATCAAAAGGGGCTGAAATTTATAAGGGGCATCAAGCAAGCAATGTGAATGGCTGCGAAGTGATGGTTTATTCAAGCGCCGTACCCCAAGATAATCCAGAATTAATTGCGGCCAGAGACAAGGGAATTCCAATCATTAAACGGGCTGAAATGCTCGGGGAGCTGATTGCACTAAAACAAACCAGCATCGGTGTAGGTGGAACTCATGGAAAAACATCAACCTCATCCATGGTGGGTGCATTACTTTCTCATGCAGGGTTAGATCCCACATTAGTTGTGGGCGGTTTGGTTAAAAATATTGATACCAATTCCCAACTGGGTTCCGGCGATTTGATCGTTGTTGAAGCGGATGAATATGACAAAAGTTTTTTACAGTTAAAACCCACCATCTCTGTCATTACCAATATTGAACAGGAACATATGGACTGCTATGATGATGCGGAGGACCTCCATAATTCTTTTGCCCAATTTGCGAATTCAGTCCCCTTTTATGGTGCTGTGGTGGCTTGTCTTGATTCTCCCGGCGTTCAGGATATCATACCAAATATAAAACGTCCAGTTATCACATATGGATTCTCTTCTCAAGCAGATATTGGGGCAAAAAATGTTAAGGCAAATGAGACAGAAACATCCTACACCCTATACCAAAATAATCAAAAATGCGGTAAAGTCACCCTCCAGGTTCCGGGTAAACATAATGTGCTAAATTCATTGGCTGCCGCTGCGATTGGATTTGAAATGGGGTTAGATGCAAAAACCATTATTGCAGGATTGGGAAGTTATGGCGGGGTGCGAAGACGATTCGAAATTAAGGGTATCGTCCGGGATATAATGGTCGTGGACGATTATGCCCATCATCCGACAGAAGTTGCCGCTACTCTTCAAGCGGCCAGAGATGGGTGGACTCGCAGAATTATCGCTGTGTTCCAACCCCATTTGTATTCCAGGACAAAAGCATTTTATAAAGATTTTGCCGCATCATTTATGGATAGTGACATTTTAATTGTGACTGATGTTTACCCTGCCCGTGAAAAACCAATCAATGGCGTTAGTGGAAAACTTGTATTTGACGCAGCAAAATCTGCCGGTCATAAACAGGCTCACTATGTCCCCGATTTAGAGGATTTACAGGATTCCCTTGACGCTATCGTCTCGGAAAATGACATGGTGATTACGATTGGTGCAGGAACTATTTGGAGATATGGTCAATCATACTTTGACCATTTAGATAGCCAAGAAGCGGCTGCTTGAGGTGGATCCCTTGGAAACATTAAACACCATGACACAGGGAATATTCCTAAAAAATGAAGCCATGGCGTTTCATACATCTTATGGCATTGGCGGACCGGCTAAAGCATACGTTACACCCAAAGATAAATCTGATTTAGCTGATATCCTCCAGTTTGCTAAAAAACATCAAATACCAACATATTTTGTGGGATCCGGATCCAATTTGCTGGTGGCAGATGAAGGGATAGATGGATTAGTCATTACATTGGGTAAATCGTTTAATCAATTAACGATTAAGGGAACAAATGTGTTTGCTGAATCAGGTGTGATGCTGGGTAAAATGGTGAAAGAATGCATTCATCTGCACTTATCCGGCGTTGAAAGCCTCATCGGCGTGCCAGGGACTTTGGGTGGTGCATTGGTCATGAATGCGGGGGCATTCGGCGGCGAAATTTCCAACTATTTAAAACAGGTAACCGTTATGACAATGGATGGGCGGGAAAAAATATATAATCCTGAAGATATTTCGTTTTCTTATCGCCACTCCACCTTCCCTGCGGAAGAAATTGTGATGAACGCAGAATTTGAATTGATTCAAAGTGATGAAATAACCGTCATGGAAAAACGATCAAAAGCCAGTGGAGGTAGAAAAGCATCCCAACCGCTAAAATTTCGATCTGCCGGGAGTGTATTCAAGAATCCGATTGAGGGTGCTGCAGGATACTATATTGATCAAGCTGGATTAAAAGGTACCCAAATTGGGGATGCAGAAATTTCACCCATCCATGCCAACTTTTTTGTGAATCATGGGAAAGCCAAAGCTTCAGATATTGTGGCACTTATCCGCTTGGCAAGAGAAACGGTCCAGAATAAATTTGGCATAGAATTGGATTTAGAAGTAAAAACATTGGGATTTAAACCAGGGGCATTTGACATATGAGACAAAAGAAAAAACAACAGATTTCCGCACGACAGGTTATAGGTTACAGCCTATCCTTCCTCTTTATACTGACGCTGTGGGGAGCTGTGCGATGGGCCAATTATCGGCAAACATTTACCATCGATAACATTCGATTCACTGGATTAGAAATATTAGAAAAAAAAACAGGTCAAAAAATGATTTCAGATTTTGAAATCCAATCAATTCACGATTTCAACATGATAGAAATGGCTCATACAATCGAAGAAAATCCATTTATAAAAGCAGCCCGTATAAGTCGGCATTTCCCCAATCGTGTGAAAATTAATATTATCGAAAGAGAACCATTGGCTATCCTCAATATGGAGTCCTCTCTAATGATTGATAACGAAGCTGTTGTATTACCAAATCATCCTTATTCAGAAAGTGTACTCATTCCTATTTTATCCGGATTTAATAATGCCAAAGACCTCTACCCTGAAGGAGAACAAACCTATTCGGTTAAAGTAAAAGAAGCGATTAAAATTTTAAATCAACTCTCCAATCATTACCCAAAACTATATGAGAATATTTCAGAACTGACGCTAAATAAAGATGATGAATATGTCATTATTTTAACAGATCGCCCTACAAAAGTCATCTTGGGGAAAAACGATATTATTCCAAAATTAAATATATTAAAAAGTTTTGATGAAGCATTAGGACAACGACAGTTAACCGATTATCGGTTACTGGATATGCGATATAAAAAACAGCTGGTAGCAAGAGAATGGTCATGATTAGATCTCATCGACAAAATGAAAAATATATCCAAACCGGGTTGGATGTCGGGTCGGATAAAATCTGTTGTGCCATTTTAGAAGTGGACCCCGGTTCTAATACAGTCAAATTATTGGGAATTGGAAATTCTCCTGCTACCGGCATTAAAAAAGGATCCATTACCCACCGGGACCAACTCATTGATGAAATGGATTTTGCACTCCAGGAAGCCCAAACAATGGCGGATATGAATGTACAAAAATTGTCTTTGGGAATTTCCGGCGATCATATCCGGGGTATTAATACCCAGGGAGCTATTGCCATCGGGAATCAAAATGGTACAAACGTTCCGACGAAAAATGATATTACATCGGCCGATGTACATCGCGTACTGGATTTGGCAAAAGCAATTTCACTTCCGGTGGATCGGGACATTCTCCATGTTTTGCCCCAGGAATATGTGATAGACACAATGGATTCCATTAAGGATCCTGTTGGGTTGACCGGACGACGTCTGGAAGCTCGCGTTCATTTAATCACAGTTGCCACCACAGCAGCCACCAACTTGGTAAGTTGTGCCGAAGAGTTAGGTGTAGAAGTGGACGGTATTGTCTATCAGGGTATCGCGTCCAGCATTGCCACATTGGAGGAAGACGAAAAAAATCTCGGCGTCGTTTGCGTAGATATTGGTGCAACCACCACAGATATTGTGGTTTATCATGAAGGGGGCGTTCGCCATACTGCAACAGTGGGAATCGGAGCCGCCAGTATCACAAATGATATTGCGGTTATGCTTCAGGTGGGAATTGATGAAGCAGAAAAAATTAAAAAAACCTATGGATCGGCCAAAGCATCCATGTCCTCCCCTGATCTGGATTTTGAATTGCCTGCACAAAATGGTCAAATCAAACGGAAAATTTCTGAGCATGAATTATCCCGCTATGTAGAAGCGCGAATGGTTGAAATATTACAATTGGTCATGCGGGAAGTCTCCCGTGCAGATATCAAGGAAAAATTGACTTACGGTATGGTGCTGACTGGCGGTGGTTCCGAGCTGAAAAACTTGGTCGGACTCGCTCAGGAAACAATTAATATGCCTGTCAGAATCGGAAATCCAAAAAATATAAGCGGTGCGATTGATGTAGCGTCCAGTCCCATTTATGCCAGTGCCATCGGGTTGGCTCAATGGAAAAATTTTGGGGATGATTTATCCCTCATTCAAATAACGGAGTCGTCTATCAAAGGCGCCGTGAATAAAATTAAGAAGATAGTCAGTGAATTTTTTTAATCAAATGAATTTTAAAACACATACCAAGAAACCAAGAAAAGGAGAACAACTATGCTATTCGAATTCGATAGTTTAGCGGAACAAAAAGCAAACCTCAAAATGATCGGCGTGGGCGGTGCAGGTGGTAATGCGGTCAATCGGATGATCCAGGCCGGCATGACCGGTGTCGATTTTATCGTCATCAATACAGATGCCCAGGATTTAGATAATAATGCGGCTGAAAATAAAATCCAGATTGGAAAAAACCTCACCAAAGGATTGGGCGCAGGTGCACGGTCTGAGATTGGAAAAGATGCCATGGAAGCTGATATGGAGGTTGTTAAATCTCTACTTGAAGGATCCGATATGGTGTTTATTACTGCGGGAATGGGTGGCGGTACAGGAACGGGCGCAGCGCCTGTGGTTGCTCAAACCGCACGAGAAATGGGAATTCTAACGGTAGGAATTGTTACGGTCCCTTTTAATTTTGAAGGACCTAAGCGAATGAACCGCGGACTTGCCGGCGTAACTGAATTGCGGAAAGCATGCGATACGGTTATTACCATTCCAAACCAAAAACTTATGTCCATTGTGGATAAAAGTACAACGGTTGTAGAAGCATTTAAATTGGCCGATTCCATTTTGCACCATGCATCTAAAGGCATATCAGACCTCATTAATGTCCATGGCTTGATTAACCTGGATTTTGCTGATGTTGAGACAGTCATGAAAAATATGGGCGAAGCTGTCATGGGCACTGGTACTGCCAGTGGCGAAGAACGGGCTGTATTGGCATCACAACAAGCTATTTCCAGTCCTTTGCTGGACAATGCTTCCATTTCGGGTGCTCAAGGTGTATTGGTGAACATCACCGGTGGGCCGGATCTCACATTAATGGAAGTGGATGAAGCAACCTCCATCATTTTTGAAGAAGCGGGAAAGGATGCAAATATCATCTTCGGTGCAGTGATTGACCCTGGAATGACAGATACAATCATGGTGACAGTTATCGCCACAGGATTCAACCGAAAGCTGGCGAGTGAAATGATAAGCTCTTCGGTAGAAAGACAAGAAGTGACACCGACCCAAACTCGCATCCTGGCCGAAAAAGAGAATGTACCCCTGTATGAAAAGATGAAACAGGAAGAACTCATCCCGAATCAACCAGCGGTTGATTTACCCAAACCAACCCTCTTTTTTGATGATACAAATCCACCTATTTATGGGAATGATTTGGAAGTACCTGCATTTATCCGCCGGCAACATGAATAGGGAAGACCATCAATCAGTCGTTTTGTGGTCTGTTTGCTTGAAAAAATGAAAAGGTGAAAGGGTGTTTAAGTTGGAGAAGTGTTTGGGTGTTCACATAAACACCTAAATACTTGAACACTTAAAGAAAAGAGCGACGTCTTACAAAATTTTCGCACAACGATTCGTGACCTCATCGTTGTGATCTGAAATGTATCAACGAACACCCTTAAAGTGTTTTCATGAGATTCTTACCCAAGACAGAAGAAGCGGTCAACAAACCAGAAAATAAAGCACTAGTGAGTCCGACGGTTGTCACATCTTGGCCTGTGATGTAAAGATTTTTAATATCTGTTTGAGGGCGTAACCATTTCTGGTGAAATCGTTTGGGTGTATGATCGAGACCATACATTTCACCAATAGGATAATGAGCCATATCCCGAACAGAAAGAGGCGTAGATAATTCATAATAATCCATGGCATCTTTGGCCTCAGGAACATACTTATATACAACATCTAATATTTTTATTGCCAATGATTCCTTTAACGTCTCATAAGAATCCCCCCTGCTCTTCCAGGGTTCATCTTTCCACGCTTTAAACTGATCCCATGGACCCAGTGTAATGGCCTCCATTGTGGCACATCCGGGATGATTTTTATCCCAATCCGGATCTTTCGCAGACGGGAATGAGACATATACCACCGGAAATGCTTCATCGGGATTATTTCTAAATTTCGCCACATTTTGATCATGATCATATCCGGGATAAATCCATAGATTTGTATTTTTAAATCCAAGTTCTTTTGCTGATTTATTTAACCCCATATATAGACAAAGATAACTTTCAGTCGATTGCACATTTTTCATGTTTTCTTTAAGTGTATCACCCGCCGACTGCTTCCGTAAAAATGTATGGACTGTATTTACAAGACCGGCACTACTCACGATCTGAGACGCGAATAATTCATCTCCATTAACCAATCGAACACCTACTGCTTTTTTCCCTTTGGTTATAATTTCATCTACACCGGCATTCACGACCACTTTTCCCCCATGTTTTTCAATCACATCGGTGGCATATTCTGCAATCATTCTGGATCCACCTACCGGATAATTTCCCCCATCCAGATAATGTCGAGCCACCATAGCGTGCATGGCGAAACTACTCTTTCCCGGCGGCGACCCATGGTCACCCCATTGACCAGCTAAAACACCCAATAATTTTTCATTGTGTGTGAATTCACGAATCACATCCTTGGTCATTCGATCGGCATATTGGAAAAATGGTTTGGTCATGGATCGATACAAAAAGGGTGTGATCCAACTGGGTAATACCTTACTGGTAAAATATCCCCGTCCGGTTCTAACGTATGATTGCAAGAGGGAAACGTAATCGCGAATCGCTTTTTTTTCTTCAGGAAAATGGCGATTTAGATTTTCTATGAATTTTTCTTTCGGCGCAACAAAATCATAGGATTTGTCTGGGAAAATAATACGATCATAATTATCATCCATTTTTGCCCACTTCAGTTTCCCATCTGTAACGCGATCAAATAATTTTCTTGAATGTGATTTTGTATTATGGACTTCACCGATGTAATGAATCCCCACATCCCATTCGTAATTTTTTCTTTTAAATGTATGGGTGAAGCCACCGACTTTAAAATGCTTCTCTAAAACGAGTACCCGCCGGCCATGTTGTGACAATAAAACAGCTGTGGTCAGACCGCTCATTCCAGAACCAATGATAATGGTATCAAATTTTTCCTGACTAATTTCAGGGCGATATCCAGACCACTTTTTCATGGTGGAACTTAATAGTGAATGATGTAATCAGAAAGGAAGAAGCAACAAGGGAAAAGAATGCATGATTGAATGGATAATTATGCGATTGTGTGATTGGGTGATAGGAGCCTTAACGAAAGCTGATTGATTCCGCAAAGTTGTACATCTTTTATTAGAAAAAACTATAATATAATAGGTAAGGATTGAAAAAAAGGTCTAATAATAATATTGAAATGAGAGAAATGAATAAATCCCGCTGGAATTATAAATGGGATCATTTGACAAATTAAGTCCATAGCCTATGGTAAGATTTAGACCCAAACCTTTTTCAAATTCGTAAATATCTTTGAACCATATTTTTTCTACACTCATTTCTAAAGTGGCATTTTCATCCACACGCATATTTTCTAAAAGAACATAATTCCCGTTTTCCAGCTTGTAAGTTTCACTGCCAATATCATAATCATATACAGGATTATTATCGTAAGTGCGTGTCCTAAAAGTTGTGGTTCCGGTGATGTGGATATCATGTTTTGGTACCAAGGTCATTTTAAGATCAATTTGCTCTCCCTGCCATTGGAAACGATCCTGAAGTGGATTATAAAAATATTGGTCGAAAAAAAGAATATCAGAGTTCAGTGCAAGAATTTCCTTATGCTCAACTGTTAATGCAATTCCTGCCTTTTCTGTAATGGAATGAGAAACCCTTAACCTAAGATTGAAAGTGCTGTTGGAATCAAATTGTTGTGTTTCTGTTATATTTCGCCCGGCCCCATCGGCAGAAGCCTGGGGTGAAAAACTATCAAATTTTTGAATGCCAAAACTGGAATATCCCATGATGGCACTCCCTGAGTCAAACGAACGAATCATTTTTATTGACAGTTGATGGTCAATATTATTAACCCCGTCTAAATCATCGTAGTTACTTTTTTCTAAACTATACCCAAATTTGGCGTTTAGTCTGCTGTTTATAAAGTAAATAAGGTTTATATATCCACCAAAATTGCGGCTATTATAGTAGTTGAATGTAGATTCATATTGATCAGTCGAAAAATACAATCCTCCGTTAACCATTGCCATATCATTGATTTGTTTAAAGCCAAACAAACCACTTTCAGCAGAATAATTTGAATAGGAAGTGGTTGGATTGTAGAAAACGCCATCTAGGCCGCCATAAGCATTCAGGGATTGGGTGATGGGAACTTTAAGTAAGCCATCTACATAAATATATTTTTGTGAACCGCTTACCACTGAATTAAATACATTTGAATAATACCCGGACTGCACATTCAAATCTGCATCAACCTGGGACTGTCCACTGGATAAAAATACGGAAATGATTATCAGGAATCGATTATTTTTCATTTCAGAATTATTTAATTGGTAACATCATTAGACCTAATAATGTCCGGTTATAGAAAATTAATTATTACTATGCCCACCACCATGACCACCATGAGGAGGCCTACCACCTCTATCACCTCGAGGGCGACCCATACCACGTCCATTATTTTGGCGATGATCTTTGCCTCCAGGACCACCTCTATTCTGTCCCATATGATTTCGGAAACCGCCATCTTGACTCAAATGGCCATCCCTCCCTCTTAATCCACTCATTTGGAAATCATTTAATCCATCACCGTCATTATCTATAAATCGCGGACCGCCATTTCGTCTCGATTTAGATCCATTCAAATTGTTGGGAAATTCAATACCCCAACCATTAAATTTATTTCTCATGGCTGCAGTAATTTCTTCCCGACTTGCATTGTTATCCCGCATTTGCCGAACCATATCCCGGATAGCCTGATGCTGTGTTTCATCCAGTTGAGACTTGATTTGACCCCGGCCATTACCGCGTGACTTGTTGCCCATACCTTGAGCATTCATCACCCCCAACAAGAATATAATTGATAATGCAGTTAATAATATTTTTTTCATCTTTAAACCTATTTGTTTCATTCTTGTCGATTTAGACGCGCAATAGGCGAGTAAGTTAAGAAATTAATTGTACATATGTTAGCGGTAGCGTTCTATTGAATGGGATATGGTAGAAGAATGAATCATTGAAAAACAGTTTAAACCCAAAATATTAATGACTGTATTTAGCTTTCCGGCTGGCAGCTAATCGCTTATGCGGATTTAATTCCATTTTTCGTAACCGAATGGATAATGGTGTCACTTCTACCAATTCATCCTCTGAAATAAATTCAATGGATTGATCCAATGAAAGATACTTCGGTGGACGGAGAACTACGGTTGAATCCGAAGCTGCGGCACGCATATTAGTCAATTTCTTTTCCCGTGTAATATTTAATGTAAGATCTTCGGTACGATTCCGCTCTCCAATGATCATACCATCGTAAACCTCTGTCCCTACTTCTACAAATAGTTCACCCCGGTCCACCATCCCCAGACATGCATATGTGGTTACTTTCCCATTTCGATCTGCCACCATAGCACCGCTATTCCGTTGAGGAATGGGCCCAAACCATGGTGCATACCCATCAAACAGTTTATTCATAATTCCTGCACCTCGTGTATCTGTTAAAAATTGGCTGCGAAATCCGATTAACCCACGAGATGGAATTACAAAATCCATTAGAACCCGACCGTGACCATGATTCACTAAATTGGTCATTCTTCCCTTTCGTTCGGATAGCTTTTCAGTAACAACACCCACCTTATCATCGGGAATATCGAGAAAAACTTTTTCCATGGGTTCCATCACTTTACCATTCTCTTCATGGGTGATTACCCGGGGTTTTGATACCATAAATTCGTATCCTTCCCTACGCATGGTTTCAATCAAGATTGCCATTTGTAATTCACCTCTCCCTCTCACTTCAAATACATCTGTCCTTTCAGTGGGATGAACCTGGAGGGATACATTCCCAAGGATTTCTTTATCCAACCGCTCGCTGATATTTCGAGAAGTAAGATATTTTCCTTCCTTACCTGCAAAAGGACTATTATTCACATAAAACAACATGGATACAGTGGGTTCATCAATCACAATTCGCGGAAGCGGTTCCGGATTTTCATTCGATGATATTGTGTCGCCGATGGTGACGCCATCTATGCCCGCAATCGCAATTATATCACCTGCTTCCAATATTTCTACCTGGATTTTTTGGAGACCTTTAAATGTATATAATGATGAAAATTTTTGATTACTTTTGATGCCATCTTTACCACATAATGCGTAGGATTTATTCATTTCCAACAACCCATTATTCAATCGACCAATGGCTACCTGTCCTACGTACGGATCATAATCCAAATTGGTGACTAAAAATTGCGTGGTATGATTATCATCAGCCACGGGTCCTTTTATATTTTCAAGAATAGAATTAAATAAGGGTGTAAGGTCGCTAGAGTCATCATCCAATTCATTATGAGCGATCCCGGCCTTTGCATTGGTATATAAAATGGGGAATTCAATCTGTTCTTCGGTTGCATCGAGATCGATGAATAGGTCATAGACCTCATTAAGAACTTCATCAATCCGCGCATCAGGCCGATCAATTTTATTGATGATCAAGATAACCGGTAATTGTTTTTCCAATGTTTTCTTGAGAACAAACCGAGTTTGAGGCAGAGGCCCTTCGCTGGCATCCACCAACAATAATGCACCATCCACCAGGTTTAAGCTTCGTTCGACCTCCCCGCCAAAATCTGCATGACCGGGCGTATCCATAATATTAATTTTCACATCCTTATACTGAACAGCCGTATTCTTGGCAGTAATGGTAATCCCCCTTTCTTTTTCCAAGTCCATGGAATCCATGATTCGTTCTTCCACTTTCTGGTGAGATTGGAATGTTCCGCCTTGCTGTAGGAGTCCATCAACAAGCGTGGTTTTACCATGGTCTACGTGGGCAATAATTGCAATATTTCTAAAATTGTTTTTTCTCATAAGGTTTTGTGTTTTTCTAAATAAACTTGTGGGGCCAAAATCAGCCCGGGAATTTCGATCATTTATTTGGGATTAGGAAATTCAAATAGTCAGATTTTTGAAATTAATATTTAATAAAAGTCAAGTAACATAGGTGTATATGATTTGCACTAAAATCTTTCAAATTATTATATAATTTGAAAGTCGAAATAATTGTAAAATATTAAAAAATAATCATAATGAAAAAATCAGAAAACAAACAACGGCACATTGAAAATTTTCGCCACCATTTTTTTGGAGTGAATTATCTATGCCAATTCATCATAGGTTAAAGATTTTTATTGAATATTGATAAACAAATTCATTATTATCTATAATTAAGAAACGGTTCATTAAAGGAAAATAGATATGATTGACTTTCGAAAAAAATCGTATTGGCTCGAGGGCGGGGACTACACTGCTAATCCGCCATTAAACTCTTCTCAATCCTGTGATGTCTGCATCATCGGTGGCGGATTTACGGGTCTCTCGACGGCCTTTCATCTGAAACAATTAGACCCCGGATTAAAAGTTATACTATTAGAAACTGATGTAATTGGGTACGGCGCCAGTGGACGGAATGGTGGTTTCGCCATGACCCTGTTTGGATTGACTCTTAGTATCACATCTGCACTTTTCGGAAAAGAAAAAGCTACCGAAGCCCACCACTACATGGAACAAGCTGTGGACTTTGTGGATAAAATGGTAAATAAATATAATATGGAATGTGACTATGAGAATTCCGGGTTTCTCAGGGTTGCCACAACAGATGGTTTTGTTAAAAGAATCCGGCACGAAATAGACAAAGTGAATGAATTGGGGCTGGAAAATATTTCATGGCTGGACAAAGCTCCATTAGCTGAGCAAGTACGGTCGCCCCTTTATTTGGGAGCGTGGTGGGAACCAAGATGTGCCATTATTAATCCTGCTAAATTGGTGCGGGAGTGGAAACGTATCACCGAGGATGCAGGTGTTATCATCCATGAGGCTACATCCGTGGAATCTGTGGAAAGAGCCAGCACTATAAACGTAAAAACGAATAATGGTCCCGAGGTAACTTGCGAAAAAGTTGTATTTGCCACCAACGCTTGGAGCCACTATTTTCCCGAAATTAAAAGCAGACAGATACCCGTGTTCACATATATTGTACTGACTGAACCCTTGACTGAGAAAGAGTTTGATGAGATTGGTTGGCAAAACCGACAGGGGATCGAAGATCCTCGCAATCTTGTTCATTATTATCGCCTCACAGCTGACAACCGTTTGCTCATGGGCGGCTCTGATGTGGGGCTGGTTTTCGGTAAAAATATGGATCACGATCTGCACAACCGTATTTTCCACGATTTAGAACGAGACATTGGAGAAATTTTCCCCACCCTTAAAAATAAGCCAATCACCCATCGTTGGGGAGGACCTATATCTGTGACCCTTGATATGGCACCGGCCATGGGTTTCATCGGCAAAGATAAAAGAGCTGTTTACAGTCTGGGCTGTATTGGTCACGGTGTTTCCATGACTCAGTACAACGGATGGACACTGGCAGAGATGTTGCTGGAAAGGAAATCCGAGCGAACCGATGTGTTTTTTGCAGGACGCAAACCTATTCCTTGGCCACCTGAACCATTGAAATTTGGTATTATAAACAGCATTCGGGGATATATGCGAATGGAAGATGCATGGTTTGAACGTAAGATGACCCTGAGTTAATGGGAACGTGAAAAGATAATTCATGTGTGATACATTTGTTGCATTAAATAAGGGTACCGGTGATGGTTCTGTTATTTTCGGGAAAAACAGTGACCGGGAACCCAACGAAGCCCAATCGCTGGAGTATCACCCTCTCGAAAATCATTCTCCAGGTGATACAGTTAATTGCACCTATCTCACCATTCCCCAAGTTGATGAAACCAACGGCATTTTAATCAGCCGACCCTTCTGGATGTGGGGAGCAGAAATGGGCATAAATACCCAAGGAGTCGCCATCGGTAACGAAGCGGTATTTACGAAGATGCCTTACAATAAAGGGAATACACTTACCGGGATGGACCTGCTCCGCCTGGCTTTGGAGCGAGCGCCCACTGCCATCCGCGCCTTGGAAACAATCACTGGACTGTTGGCAGAATTTGGTCAAGGGGGCATTTGCGGTTACACCGATAAAAAATTCACTTACCACAATAGTTTTATTATTGCCGATAAAAATGAAGCGTGGATTTTGGAAACGGTGGGGCACCTTTGGGCAGCGGTAAAAGTGAAAGATTATTATGCTATCAGTAATGGATTAACCATTGGTACTGAATTTGATTTATCCCACCCCGATTTAATTTCTTTTGCTCAAACAAAAGGCTGGTTAAAAAAGGGACATGATTTCCTTTTTGCTGACTGTTACTCCGATTGGTTTTACACAAAATTTTCAAAATGTAAAGCTCGGCGGAATCGGGCCAATCATATCAATTCTGAAATGAATGTTGCCAAAGCATTCGCCCATTTACGGGACCACGGCGGTGAAGAAAATTATTCTCCCCACAACCATTTTTTTATGAATCACATTTGTGCCCATTCTGCCAATCCCATTGCCCGGGATGCATCACAATCGGTGGGCTCCATGGTTGCCCATCTTCAAATTGATTCTGCCACCGCTTGGACTACGGGTACATCCGCACCCTGCACCGGATTGTTCAAACCGATTGATGCAGTGGATGTTCAACTCCCTGAGGATAAAACACCGGGAGCAACCTATGATTCCAATTCCTTATGGTGGCGACATGAAAAACTGCACCGGACTATTTTACAGAACTATCCCCGAAAAATTTCAATCATCAAAAATGAACAATCAGAATTCGAAAAATCGTCTGTGGGTAAATTTCAATCTGCGCATAAGGATGAGAAAAAAACCATTACACTGGATGCGTTTAAAAAAGCAGATGAACTGACAAAAAAATGGTTAGATGAAATGCAGAGTTCAAATTCCCGCATTGGAAAATGGAACTACAAACGATATTGGAATAAACAGAATAAAAATGCAGGAATAGAATATTGAAATTAAACATTCAAATATTTATGGTTTTTATACTTTGTTACTTTGTAGCCGGCTGTAGCGATGCCCCAAAAATTGAAGCCAATGTTCATCCGGAGTCCATCCAATTTTCCGGTGATAAAGCATTGGACTATGTGACAAATTTTGTGGGGCGTTTTCCCAATCGAAACAGTGGTGAACCCAATAATAAAAAAGCAGCAGAATGGCTGGAAAGTGAATTTAACAGGTTGGGCTTATCTACCACTACAGACCATTGGGACATTGTGAATTACAGCAAAGATGTGCCCATGCAGAATGTGGTGGGCAAAATTTCCGGTGAATCAGAAAAAGAAATTATTATTGTGGCCCACTTTGACCAATCCCCGGATACCTACGAAGGAGCGGATAATGACGGCTCCGGTATGGCCATACTCATGCAGTTGGCAGATATATTTTCACAAGAAAATAAACCAAAATACACTCTGGTTTTTCTGGCAGCGGACGGGGAAGAATACGGCATGCTTGGCACATTGCGATATGTACAGACCTATCCCAATACAAATCAAATTTTAGCGGGACTTTCTCTGGATAATGTGGGCAAGGAATTGTACAACGGATTGCGCATGGATCCACGGGGACAATTTCGGAATTACGGCGCACTATGGTTTCAGCTACTTGCACAGGAAGCTGCCCGTGCTATCCATGATGAATGGGTGCCAAAAATGAATCCGGTTATTATCCAATTATTAGACCAAGCTGTGCCCGTATCTTTCATGGATGAAGGTCCCATGGTGGCAGTCGGAATTCCGTCTTTTGGATTGGCCGGAGCAACACCGCCGGAGTTTGCTCAACTTCATTGGGACACCTATCATTCACCACGGGATTTAATCAAATATCAATCAGCAGAAACATTGGGACATACAGGCAGAGTCTCGGAAGCCATCATCCGTCAATGTCTTGCCATGGATTCTTTCCCCGCTGAATCTGGTCCCTATTTATACTTTGAAAAATCCGGTGAAGTTTTTCGCGGATTACCCCTTTGGGTTATTTTTATGGCAGTTGTTTTGAGTTTCTTTTTAGTGGCTTATTTTATTGGAAGTAAAAATGACCATTGTTTGTTCACACATTGGCAAGCACCCTTAATACATTTTTTATCTCTGTGGCTGCCCTTAATCGGTGCCGTAATTTTGACCTATATTTTGGTGGCAGTGGGCATGATGGACACCTATCATTTATATCCCGGTACGTCCAAGGATGCGGTTATTTATACACCCATTTGGTCTGCAGTTATAATTTGGATTTTAGGATTGGCATTTCTGTTTTGGGCGTGCAGAAAATTATCCGCTAAATATTTGGCCAGTTTCGAATCACCCACACAAAGTCAAATGAAGCAATTTGGATTTTTCATCATTGGCTTTGGCAGTATTTATCTGCTCGTCATTAATCCATTTTCATTGGTTTTTATTCCGCCCGTTTTTGTATGGTCATGTATTAACGACCGGAAAGAAGGGAGCAAATATTCAGACATTTTAATTTTCGCATTTGGGGGATTATTTATTTATGCACTAATCTATTTTTTCGGATTTGTCATCATGAAAAATGATTTGGCTATACTCTGGTATTTGATGATGATGTTTTCCATTTGCATGGTCTCCTTTCCAACTTCCATGATGATAATGGCTGTGATCGCATCGGGGCTGGGGATGGTGGTATCGCCGAATAAAAATGTTAACGCAAATACTTAAAACACAATTTCTTCCTTAACTTCTTTCTGAGAAAGGTAATCTATGTTTAATCATATATTTCGAAAAATAATTAAAACACTATTACTCATTTCCTTTGCGTTTTCTCAATTGGATTTATCCGGTGTCGTTTTTCATGATAAAAATAAAGATGGTATCCAAAATCTGAGAGAAGAGGGAATAAAGGGGATTCCTGTGTCAAACGGTAAGAATATTGTTTTAACAGATCGCCAGGGAAAATTTCAAATTAAATCGGATAGTAATGATGTGATTTTTATCATGCAGCCTTCTGGATGGCAGGTGCCCGTGAATGAATACAATATTCCTCAGTATTATATAAATATTCGGTTAAAGAAATGGCCGGAATTTTTGAAATATGATGGTTTCACGGATCCTCTCCCATTGCCGGAACAAATTATGTTTCCCCTCTATAAATCCAAGGTAAATGGTCATAATTTCCGCGCCATCATAAGTGGAGACCCTCAACCGAGAGATTCCGCAGAAGTTAGATACTTTCGGGATGAAATATTGAACAGCATGCTGATCCAGGAGAATCCAGAATTTTATGTACCTCTTGGGGATATCATGTACGATGACCTTTCCCTTTTCCCTTATTATCTTGAACAAGTATCTGAACTGGGAATCCCTATTTGGCATGTGTTTGGTAACCACGATATCAATTACAAAGCACCATCCGATTCATTAGCCAAAGAAACATGGCGGCTATATTTTGGTCCCGATTACTTTTCATTTGAATATGGAAACGTTCATTTCATCGCTTTAAATACAGTGTATTATAAAGGATGGAATAAAGAAAAAAACAAAAAAGGCCGCTATGTGGGTAAACTTCATAATGATCAACTCATCTGGCTGAAAAATGATCTCTCCCTCGTTTCATCGGGGAAACAAATTGTATTTTTGAGCCATATTCCAATTATATCTGATGTCTATAAAGGAGAGTCCGTGGAATTAACCAATAGGGATCAATTGTATAAAATGATTCATAACAGAAAAAAGGTTCTCGCGCTTTGCGGCCATATGCATTACTTAGAAAATATGGAATTGACAATGGCCCATGGATGGACTGGAAAAGCAGAATTTCGTAATTTGAATCTAGGTGCCGGGTGTGGTGCTTGGTGGTATGGACCAATCCAGGCTAATGGGGTTCCCTATGGATTTCATTATGACGGTACTCCAAACGGATATTTTATGTTCGATTTTTCTAAAACCAATTTTAATTATGAATTTATTCCCAGTAAAAGTGACCCAAGTCAAACCTTTCGAATTAGTCATCCCATGGATAGACTAAAGACAGAATCTATCGATACATCTCAAATAGCAATAAATGTTTATTTCGGAGGACCCAAAACAATCGTATCCTGCATGATTGATGACAAGGAGGTTTTGCTAAGGAAAGCTGTCACAGCTGAAGATCCTTATATGAATCAAACTCATCCTAATGCACCCTGACCTATACCCATCCATAGATAAAATGCCTGTCAATGCTCATATGTGGCTGGGTGATTTTCCGATATTAAATAAAGGAAATCATACGATTCGAATTCAGGTAAATCACGATAATGGCATCACAGAAAACCAGGCAAAAATATTTGAAATTTATTGATAATATTATATTTATTTTCCATAGACAACTGGAGCATTTTCTCATGATTAAACGATTTTTTATCCTCAGCATTTTAATTTCTTTCGCATTTTCAAACGAGGGAGAAACTATCACATTTACCAGTGCAAACCCTTTTGGTTTTAAAGATGTTCTTTCAGCATTGGATCAACAAGAGCCTCAGGAAGTATATGGTATTCTCAAGATGCCGGAACAAATGGGTGACAACAAAGTGCCTCTTGTTATCGGTGTGGCCGGAAGCCTTGGATGGATGATTCATCATTTTGAATTCCTTAAGATGTATCGAGAAATGGGCATCGCTACACTTGAAATAAAAAGTTTTGCCAGCCGGGATATTGAGTCCACAGTTGGATCTCAGGTGGAAGTCACCATCGCTGCTATGATGTTGGATGTGTACCGTGCATTTGAAACGATAGCAAAAGATCCCAGAATCGATAAGGAAAAGGTGGCCATTACCGGATGGAGCCTTGGAGGCGGTGTCACCCTATTTTCCGGATGGCTGCCGGCTAAAAATGTGATGAATTCAGATTTAAAGTTTGCAGCCCACCTGGCTTTTTACCCTCCCTGCTTCATTGTACCAGAAAATTTGGATTTTACAGATGCTCCTATGCATATTCTTATTGGTGAACTGGATGATTGGACACCCGCTGCCGCCTGCGAAGAATTTGTTCCTGATTTGCTGGGTAATGGTACCAATATCGGCTTGACTGTATATGAGAATTCACACCATTCCTTTGACAGTTCAACACCACCCCGAGTTGATGAATCCGGTTATAGTTTTTCAGATTGCCGATTAAAAATGCGTGCAGATGGAGCCGTGGTCATGAATTTTTTGAATATCCCCATGACCAACCCCACACTCCAGAAAATCGGTCTTGCTTTTTGTGCCGATCGAGGACCCACCCATGGAGGAAATCCTGAAAGCCGGAAGGCTGCATTTATTTTCGCCAAAGAATTCATGGGGAAACACCTGTTGGATAAATAAAAGTACTCCTATCAGTACGACGTGCTGTCTTACATATTCGATTCGTTCAAACGAGGGACAAGCCCTGCATTGATTGTCTGAATCATTATCCGACAATACTTTGATCGTATGACCCTCCAATTGGCATATTTTCTTCAAATCGGCTAAACCTGAAGAAACGGTGATCAAACGTTGGATTTGTACTTTTTGTAACCATTTCTGAAACCATGAGTCCAACGGCGGGACTCAGTTTAAATCCGTGGCCGGAAAAACCAGCACAAACATAATACCCACTCCCAGCGGGAATTTCATCCACAATAGGATGCCAGTCCGGAGTGACTGCATACAGGGACGCATAACCACCGGTACTTTTAGATTGAACCATGTCAGGATACCGTGCGATTATTTTTCTACCTATTTTTTCCACAAAATCAATATCAATCGATTCATTGAACTGATCCGGGTCCACGATGGCATTGGCCTCGGCTGGATCAATCAATCCTGCCAATGTGAGTTCTTTCCCTTCAGAACGAAAATAGGTTTCATTTATAAAATCGGTTACCACAGGCTGGTGACCCTGGTTATTCGGGGGACGTTTAAAATAGGCGACCTGTACCCTGCACGGGTTAATCGGAATATTCAAGTCCACGGTTTCGCAAACACCTTTCGTCCAAGCTCCCGTGCAGCAGATAATGACGGGAGCATCAAATTGACCTTTTGTTGAATCAACCCCTATCACTTTATCTTCATTTCTTCGAATGCTTAATACTTTGGACTTTTGATAAATATCAGCTCCAAATTTTTTAGCGGCTTGGGCGAAGGAATTTGCTGTCAAATATGCATCGGCATATCCCCCGTCCGGTTCGTATACCACTGTAACGGAATCGTCTAAAATAAGGCCCGGGAATAATGCTACCACTGAGTCGTTAGACAGGAGTTTTGTCCGAATACCCACCAATTTTTGGATTTCTAAATTCTTTAATAATCCTGGACGATTCTCTTTGGATGCAATAACAAAAAATCCCGTATTGTTATATCCGCACTCACCCCCCACCTCTGATTCAAATTGTTGGAACACCTGAACACCATAATGTGCCATCCTGGCCGTGACTTCATTGGAATAATGCTGGCGGATAATGGCGGAAGATTTTCCCGTGGGGCCATCCCCGATAAAGCGCTGTTCCAAGATAGCAACTTTCACTCCATTTTTCGCTAAATGAAATGCACTGGTAGTGCCAATAATGCCGCCGCCAATAATAATGACATCGTATGATTTATTCAATACAAGGTCCTGGAAACTTTATTGGATAAAACCGAAAAGAATCAATCGGACCGCAATGAGTGCCAGGACAATTTTAAATATCAATTTAAATGTGGCTTCTGGTAATTTTCCCAACATCCGTTTCCCAAGTTTTGTTCCGAAATACACGGCAAAAACCAATGGAAGCAAAATTGTCCATTCTGATAAATAGTTCACATCAAACAAAAATATAAAAATAGGCATTTTCCCAAGGTGACCCACAGCTTGACATGCCGCCTTTGTAGAAATCACATTTTCTTTCGTGATTTCTTTATTAATGAAAAATGGTGCGATTAATGGTCCTGAAGCACCAATAAAAACGGTAACCAACCCACTGAGTCCTCCCATCCACAAGAATGCATTCTCAGCCACAGGTTTACCCTTTTTCCTGAGCAATAAAAACCATAGGATATAGATTCCGATTAAGGGTTTCAGGAAATCTATTTTAATTTCGCTGGCAGAATGCACATCTACCCATTTCATTAATCCCAGGATGATAATTACAGCCAGAATCAATCCGGGAATAACACCCATAACAAACTGATTGAATATGGGCCGATGGAGATGGGTTCTATACACAACACTTCGAGTCACATTACTTACCAATTGAATGACGCCATGGAGCGCCACCACCATATATCCTTCCGGAATAATGACTGCCATAATTCCCAGGAGGGTCACCCCGCCGCCCATACCTATAATGGCAGAAAGCATGGACGTCAAAAAAGCGGCAATGATAAGAATAATGGTTTCAATCATGTGGAAAGCTTTTCAACCAGTTAAATTGCCAATGCAATGTTAATTGTTTATCGGAACCGGCAGAATGATTGGGACCCATAAATTCTTTATAGTTTTCTTCAAAAATACCTTTCGGGGCGTCAAATGCCATTTCTAACCGATTACCGTTAACCAATGTAGCCTCCGCCATCACACGGTCTTTTGATTCCAAATAATATACATTAAAAGTATATGTATTTTTTTTAGGAGTTCGTTTAAAGGAAGCGATAAATTTATTCTGCTCGCCATATTCATTTAAAATCCGGTATTCTCCTTTACTTTTAATAATGATCCAGATGGCCCGTTTTGGAATTTCCTTCCGTTTGATAACTTTTCCGTCTTCAGAAAGGGTTCCCACTACATATTCAGTCCAAATACCCTCAATAGGATCGAGGGTCGATTGATGACGTGTAAAATGTTTTTTATAGTTTAGTTTAGCAGGTGGTTCAAATGGAATTTGATCTTGCTGCTTCATTAAGTTGGAACAGCCGGAAAAGATTAAAATAAAAAGTGTCGTTTTTAAAAAAGAGTTGACTGGTATAAGTCCGAACATATTTTTCATATACCAAATCTAAAGATAAAAGCGCCCCTAAAACAGGTCAAACGTGTATAAAAGCCTTCTTACTTTATTAAATCTATGGTTTTACTCCTCCAGTTTACCCATGGACTTATGCTCATTAATATAATGGCGAATCGTTAATAAGGGATGACGAAAAAGCATCCTTGGCCCTGCATATTTCATAACCATTTTTATTTCGTTTTTCATCTCCCGAGTATAACAATGAATTTCACATTTGACGCACGTAGGTTTATTTTCATCGAATGGACAGTGAATCAATCGATGTTCTGCATAATCTGAAAGGTGTGTACATTCTGCACATAGATCCGATTCAGTGTTATGATTATTGGAACAATAAATCTGAATCATGGCATCTACAGTCTCCTTTTCCCGGATCAGACGGGGGTTAGTCAACTGCCCATTCTTTGATACATTATTTACTTCTTTAATCTTAATCTCCAAGAATTTATTCCAAGAAAATTATTTAGCATTATTTATTATGGGCAATCTGATTTGGGATGGATATTTTAAACTATGATGAATCTGGTTATTTGCAACCACGCCCTCTGACTCATCAAAATTATTACCGCCGGTATTCAGATTACGCGTAAATCTGGGGAAATTACTACTGGATATTTCAATCCGAATCTGGTGTCCTTTTTCAAAATAGTTACTGGTTGACATGGGTGTCATTTCTATTTTGTAAACGCGCCCCTTTTTCATGAATTCTTCTTTGTCATACCCATTTCTATAACGGACACGTTGAATCGTTTCATCCAAATTATATGCCCGTCCATCGGGGTACACATCAATGAGTTTAATGGTAAAATCAGTATCCTTTACATCTGAGGCAACATAAAGGGTTGTTTCAATAAATCCTGATACTTCAATACCCTTGTTCAGAGGTGCAGACGTATATACAAGAATATCATTTCGCGTTTCTATATGCTGTTGATCGAATGAGCCACCTTTTACTGCATTCCCTGTACAACAGACATTCCCACCGTAGGATTTAACCGGATTCATGGGGTCATAAGTAAACGAATCATGGGGAGTTTTTTTCCCGGGCTTAGCTTTACCCAATTTTCCATCGCCGTATAAACTATTGGCACCACCCTTGCTGGATAGGTAAAAAGTCTTCATTTTGGCAGATTTGGGCGGCCATTGTTCTGCCTGCTGCCATTGGTTTGAACCCATGGTATAATACTGCACCCGGGGAGTGTTTTCCTTAAAACCATTCTTCTCCCCTTTGAGCCACAAATCAAACCAGCTATAAATCTGCTCGTCATAGTTTAAACGGGCATCTCCCACATTTCTTTCGCCCACAATTGTATTTTCTGTGGCCCGGGTGTAAGCACAATGGAGTGTGGGTGCAATCACCAAATACTGATTATTTGAAACAGCTGGATCTTTGATATTGTTTCTCACATGGTTGAATAAAGCCAGGTTCGGACTGATAGAGACATCATACCAGGAGCAAAACCAAAAACTTGGAACCCCGAAGCCCATATCATCGTGATATAATCCCCCCGTATACCAAGCCGGATCGTTGGGTTTCCTAAAAATCATTTTATCGTATACTTCTTTTTTCCCATTGACGTTTTTTAAAATATCCGATACTGGTAAATGGGACAGTGCTTCTGACATATCAATGGAAGGATTTTCCGGTGCCAGATCATAAAAACGGGAGATACGAATGAGATCTTCCTGAGAAGCCCCGGCAGGAATCCTGGGCTTAAACTTGTCGTGTTCTACGCCATACAGCCATGCGGTAAATAACATCTGCTGGGCACCACCCCTATACCAGTTTCCCTGCTCATAAAAATCCCCAACTCGACCTACGCCAGCCCCAAAACCCATGGGAACCATGGCTGCGTGAGATGGGTGATCCAGCGCGGCCACAGCCATTTGCCATTCCGCTGTGGATGAACAACCATATGTTCCAATTTTCCCGTTGGACCAAGATTGATTCTTCATCCATGTGAATGCATCATAGCCATCGGTGAGGGGTGTACCTAAAATATCCCATTCTCCTTCAGAATAATATCGTCCTCTTTCATTCTGAACCACATAAGCATAACCTCTTTTTACTGCTTCATAAGCGCGGATTGCCGTCCGAGTGGTTTTTTTACCCTCTTTCCAAGTATTAAAATTATAAGGCGTTCGAGAAAAAATAATGGGCACAGGTTCGTCTGTCTTTGGCCGATAAATATCTGTGGCCAGACGTACACCATCCCGCATAGGCATCATGACTTTTTGATCTATCACTGCGATGGATTCTAATTGAGTCCAAATATCCTTGGAGGATTGGGCTTGGAGTACAGAAAGGCTCAATAATAGTATTGAGAGAACCCAAGTTTTCAAAATTAAATATTTAGTCATTTCGTAATCCTTTAAATGATTGAACAGCTTTCTTCTACTAAATAATAGTAATTGAAATTACAAAATATTTTAAGACTGACTTGCTAATGTTTACAAATCAAAAAAGGCCTCTTTCGAGACCTTTTTGGTTTTTGTAGCGGGGGACGGATTCGAACCGCCGACCTTCGGGTTATGAGCCCGACGAGCTACCAGACTGCTCCACCCCGCGTCATGTCTTTTTGACAATCGGTATACCGGTTGCAGTTACTTGACTGCTCCCCGCCTGAATGACTTCAGTCGGGCAGGCACCCCGCGTCATGAATTCTTGTGTTAAAAAGCACCTTTTCTTTCGATAGAAGGCCGGCAAAATTATATTAGTTTATTTTGGGAGACAAATTAAATATTCACCGAAAAACAAAAAGTGATAATTATAGATTGAAAAAGAAAAAATGTCTTACGTTTCGACCCCTTAACCCGGGAAATTATTTTAAAAAATATAGAACCACTCAAAGAAACCAAAGCGATTTACACCCATGGCAAAACCAAATAAACAAAATATCTTAATTACCACCCTAATCCTTGTTCTTTTGGTGGGAAGCATCATCTATAAAAGCTTATTCCCCGATGGTCCAATTTTAGATCCAGTACCCAACCCCATCACGGATAAAACCCGTACCGATCGATTTAGAGAAGAAAACCAGTTAACACCCAATCCCCAGCGAAATCTGTACTTTGGCGATTTGCATGTTCACACCTCTCTGTCTTTAGATGCATATGTGGGCGGCACATTGGCCAACCCGGAAGATGCTTACAATTTTGCCCGAGGTGAGGCCATAAAAATATTCGGTAAAAAGGTACAAATCGAACGGCCCCTGGATTTTTCTGCGGTCACGGATCATGCAGAAGCGATTGGCGAATTGATGACGGTTCAAAATGCAGACGAACCGGGTCATAATGCTATCTTACCCCGATTATTTCGAGCCATCCACGAACCGGATGAACCCATTTATTCTATCCATGATCCGGATAGTCCCGTGTACATCGATACAACGCGACAGCGGAAATTATTTAATGCAGCCCTCCATAATGCAGGAGAAGAGGATCCAACCCATCCCCGTTTTTTCAGAGGATACAGCACCACGACTCAGGCTTGGGACATTATCCTGGATGCAGCAGAAAAACATTATGAGCCGGGAAAATTCACTACATTCGCCGGTTATGAGTGGTCCCATACAAGCGGAAGAGCCCACCTTCACCGAAATATAATTTTCCGGGATATGATGCTCCCTGACTATCCATTGAGTTCTTTTGAATTAAAACACGAAGAAGCACTGTGGACATGGCTTCAGCACATCACCGATGAGGGCGCCACCGCCATGGCCATCCCCCATAATACAAACTTGGCCGATGGCGGTGCTTTTTCTGACAGGGATGCGAATGGAAATCCTATGACAAAAGAATATGCCCAACTGCGTCAGGATTTTGAACCGTTGGTAGAAGTACATCAAGCAAAAGGTAGTTCGGAGGTCCATGCTGCCTTTTGGAAAAATGATGAATTTGCCGGATTCGAAAACTATGCCCATCTCCCACCCCAGGAAAACAATTACGTTCGGTGGGCCCTGAAAAAAGGCTTGGAACATGAGCACACCCATGGCGTCAATCCTTTCAAATTTGGCATGATTGGCAGCACCGATACCCACACAGCTACACCGGGAAAAGTGGAAGAAAACAGCAATACGGGGAATAACGCTATTGCAGATTTTTTCCCGGAAGCCCGCGCTGCCCAACGATGGGTATTGGATGAATCGTTACATATCTATGAAGTGGTTAATCCCGGCGGATTGGTGGCAGTCTGGGCCGAGGAAAATTCTCGGGGATATATATACGATGCATTAAAATCTAAAGAATGCTATGCCACCAGTGGCAGCCGGATTCAATTACGGTTTTTTGGCGGTAATGGTTTCCTGAATGATTATGTATCTAATGAAGCATTGGTGAAAGATGGCTATGCGAATGGTGTACCTATGGGAAAAGACTTACCTAACAATACGGCCAAGGCTGAATTCCTCATTTGGGCTAAAAAAGATTCTATCGGCGCAAATCTGGATCGAATCCAGGTTGTAAAAGGATGGCATAAAGATGGGGAACTCCATGAGAAGATTTTTAATGTGGCCCTTTCGGATAGACGAAATATAAATGCGGATGGCAGTGTTTCAGATAATGGTGCGACTGTCGATTTAAAAACAGGCGCTTTTTCAACCGATGTGGGTGCGGAAGAATTGTTGGTGGTTTGGAATGATCCGGAATTTGATCCGGAAGCGAAGGCATTCTACTATGTACGGGTGATTGAAATACCCACAGCGAGCTGGCAATTATGGGATCAAATAAGGTACGGTACTCAATATCCGGACCATATTTCAATGACCGTCCGTGAAAGAGCCTGGTCGTCTCCAATTTGGTATTCCCCTAAGAGCTGAAAGTTTTCCCAAATCATTTGACCCCTTTGTATTTCCCCTTGACAGAGGAAAATATATTGTTCTAATTATGAATTATAAAATCACCTACAAAACAATTAAATCATCCAAACCCTTGTAATCTCTTCCCATCCATTAAAGTCTTCCTTTTATGCCTACCAGCCCTTCAATGGGAACAGGCTGGGGGAAGATTTACTTGTCCGCCCTCGAAGGGTAGGCGGAGATGGGGTCAAATATTTATTGGAGAATTAAAAAAAAAGGTCAAATAAATATGATGATTTATTTTAAGATAATAGTCACTCGGACTGCCAGGTGATCTGAATAACCACCCAATAGGCGATTTCCCGCCCAGAAGCGAAAAGGATAATGGGCATAATCTCCCTCCTGCTGTCGATATTTCATTAAATCAAGGATCATCACACTCTCAGGATCAAGGCCCAACCCTTGTTTATCTTTTAACCCTTCACTGACGACTATTTGATCATAGAATAAATCCTGCCCACGGTACACATAAGTACCCATGTTCGGCGTTCCAATCATGGGCTCCATCAGACTGGTTAATCCAACCGTTTTTAACGATTGAACATTCATTTCGTCCGGATTTTCATTGAAGTCCCCCAAAAGGACAATTTCTGCACCGGCATTCTGTAATAATATTTTTGAAATTTCTTTTACAATAAGTTGAGCAGTGGCGGCTCTTTTGGGAATGGCTTTTTTTCTGCCGCCATAATTGGATGGCCAATGATTCACAAATAGATGAATTGTTTCACCCCCATATTCACCTTCCACGTAAAGAATATCCCGTGTTTTACCGTCATTGGGAAGTGGATTCCCAATCGCCCTGCTTTCCACCACCTTAAATACAGATGGATCATAAAGTAGTGCATTGTCTATGCCCCTGAAATCGGGAGATTCATAATGGACGATTTTATAGTCTCTACTGGTATAGGCATCGTTTAAATCTATAAGGACCCCCTGAGTCTCAACTTCGCATAATCCCACCACATCCGCATTGAGATCAGCCAAAACTTCTGCTGTATTTTTTATTTTTAAATCGTAAATCTCACGGGTTACATTTTTCCGTCCTCCTACAGCAAATTCATCATCATTTTTTTCCGGATCATTCTCTAAATCAAACAGATTTTCTACGTTCCAAAACCCGATAGTCAGGGGGGAGATATCCTGACTGCAGGATGAAGTAAAGATCCAAAATGTGATCCAGATCACAACGGTTATTATTTTTTTCATTTTATGGGAACCTTTTTCAAAAGTTGGTGTCTAATGTGGTAAAGCGAGTGCGAATTTCTTTTACCAACTCCTTTTACCTCACTACCCTCCTTGGTTTAATTCGCGCTCGCTTTTCTTTTTATCCCCAGAAATTTTAATATCAAATTAGAATGTCCATCAAATGGGATGATTATTTCCGCCGGAACGAAATACGAATCGGTATTCCAACCAAGTCAAATTGCTCCCGGAGTTGATTCTCAATAAAACGACGATAGCTCATGGGTACCAATTTGGGTTGATTTGAAAAAATAACAAAAAGATGAGGTGCCCTATGTACCTGGGTCATGTAATTTAAATTGATGACCTTTCCATGTGTGGCTGGAGGTGATTGCTTTGCAATTAATTTCCGAAGAAATTTATTTAACTTAGATGTTGAAATCGAATTTTGTTTGGATTCATACACACGGTGTGCCGTGCCCAACACTTTTGAAACGCGCTGCTTGGTTAAAGCAGAAATAAATAGAATGGGGTAGTGGGCCAATGAACGGAACTGGTAAGCAATTTCATCCGTAAAATCTTTCATGGTATGGGTATCCTTATCCACCAAATCCCATTTATTCACAAGCAGGACCAACCCCTTGCCCTTTTTAATGACATAGTCCACGATGGATTTATCCTGTTTGCTAAACCCTTTTTCCCCATCAATCAAAACTAAGGCAACATCACAATGTTCAATGGCTCGCTGGGTTCGAAGCGTACTGTAGAATTCAATACTGTCACTCACTTTGCTCCGCTTTCGCAGTCCTGCCGTATCCACCAGTGTAATTTCATTTCCATAATATTTTAATATTGAATCGATTGAATCTCGCGTCGTGCCTGCAATGGGTGTAACAATGGATTGCTCTTTCCTGAGCAATGCGTTGGTTAAAGATGATTTTCCCACATTAGGCATGCCCACGATGGCCAACCGCATCCCTTTTTCATCATCCACGATTGGCTTTGTATTTTTCAAGTCGAGTTGATCTAAAATGAGATCTAAAAGATCACCTGTGAGGCGGCCAGATAAAGAAGAAACGGGATGCATAGGGTCTATACCTAATTTATAGAATCCATTCACTTGTTTATCTAATTCTAACGTATCACATTTATTAACAACTAAAATGGCTTTCTTCCCAGTTTCCCGAACGAATTGGGCCAATGTTTTATCGGACGCGGTTGGGTCTTCTTTTCCATCCACCATAAACAAAATAAGATCTGCTTCCGCCACAGCTGCCTGAGCCTGTTGACGAATGGCACTGTTAAATATATCCACGTCTTCTGGTATATATCCCCCCGTATCCACAAAAGTCAGGTTGTGCCCCACCCAATCCATGTCACCATAAATCCGATCTCGGGTGATACCTTCTATTGCATCAACAATCGCTTTTTTCTGTTTCAGAATACGATTAAAAAAAGTGGATTTTCCCACATTGGGGCGGCCAACAATTGCAATAACTGGATTTGCCATATTTAAAAAATGAATGGCGCGAATTCGCGCTGATTGTTTGAATGAATGATTGAATGAAATGTCATCATTATTATTAGACAGTTTTGAAAAACTTGTCCAAAAGTCCCATAGGATCTGTCTAATCCTTTAAAGTCTTCCCCAATGGGGAAGGTTTGGATGGGGATCATTGGGAAGAACCGTCTCATTAATTTGACGCTAAAAGTTTAAAAAATGATTCCGGTGAATCATCTGTTACTAAAACCTGAGTACCGATCCCATTAGATATTTGCTCTAAGGTCATATCATCCAATGTAATCTTACCATCTGTTTCTCTCAAAATTCGGTCACTGAAAATGACTATTTTCCCCAATTCTTCCCCTTTCAGCTGATTCACAATATCCTGCCCTGTGAGCAATCCGGTGACAGTGACTTCTGCTGCACCAAAAAATTCATTCCGGATGGGGATATAATTTATATCAAGATTTTCGATACGGGATATACTTGGAATAAGATGAGTTTTGAACCAATCACTAATTAGAGTTCCTGAACAAACCGTTACCTGTTGAGGTGTTTCCAATTTAGGAGAAATAGCGGTCATGCCATCCTGCCATTGTTCCCAAAATAAGGGTACCTGTCCCACGCCGTTTTCACATAAATCTACATCTTCATAATAATCCGTATTGGGCAAATCCCGTTTGGTAACAATAAACCATTCATCGCTCAAAAATAAAAATCTACGCCCATCCTTTAGCCGATATTTTTTCCCAAGCTGTTCTGCAACATGGATGAATTTCTCAGCATAATCTCTGGTGACCGGTGGGATAAATGGTAATCCATCCCGATGTTTTGTCAACCCCGCCGGGACAATAGACATGGACCGGGCCATGGGTGAATATTGATGAATATCTTTAATTGTTTGTTCTAAAAATTCCCCATCATTCCATTCAGGGCAGAGGACCACCTGGGAATGGAGTTCAATCCCGTTTTCTGTTAAATATTCGAATTTTCTCAACAGATTATCATCCTTGCCATAGAGAAACATTTCCAACCGCTTATCGGGCTGGGTCACATGGACAGAAATATATAATGGCGACAGCCGCTGGTCCACGATCCGTTTCATTTCCTTCCAACCCATATTGGTCATGGTAATATAATGGCCGTAGAGAAACGATAATCGGAAATCCCCATCCCGAAAATACAGTGCTTCCCGCATACCCTTTGGGTTCTGATCTACAAAACAAAAAATACAGTCATTGGCACATTTCCGGGTGCGAAAATCTTCGAATTCTAATCCTAAATCATCATCATAATCTTTTTCGATGTCATATTCCAGAATCTCACCATTTTGCCGGACACGTAATACAACATTTTCATCAGATATTTTGAAGCGATAATCAATAATATCCCGGACGCGGGAACCATCAATTGCATCGATGCGGTCACCCGGTTTCAGACCCAATTCTGCAGCAGTGCTGTTTTCATAGACAGATAGGATTTTCATAGCTTAGAATTTACGGAGATAGGAACATTAGAAATGGGACAGAAAAACAGGAGAGGATCCTCCGCATACTTGTCAAAAGTTTTTTTTACTCGACCTCCGTCATTTATGAAGTAGAAATGATTCACACAGTTCATCATTTTAATCCCAACATACTCAAACAGGACGTGTCGTCCTGTAACATAACTAACGAATACTAAACCATATAAAACTCATAAAACAAACTGCCACAAGGAACAGTTCTTTAGATTCTTCTCTCAACACTTCGAATGGGGGATCAGACACAGTTGTTGTCTTGGTGGAATGAATTGGTTTTATCTAAAAAGTACCTGACATTTTCAGGTTGCAACCAGATTAAAATTAGTCGGCATGCGGTGAATCAGCCAGTGTATATTTCAGTGACTTGACCGACCTCAATAATGCTTTAAAATCTGATGAAGACAGGGCCGAAAGCGGCGGGCGTAAGTTCCCCCACTTATCGTCATTTCTTTGGTATTTCATTAATCCTTTTAACGCAGCGATTAATGGATAGGCCTGAACGGCTTTTCTGAAAGCAGTAATTTTTTCTTGGCAGGATGCAGCCAATTCCCGATCTGTAAAAAATGTATTATATGTTTCTTTTATATAGCCGGGATTTACGTTCGCTGTACCGCTAATGACGCCTGCACCTCCTGTATCCAGCACTTGGGTTAGGAACGCTTCTGAACCAGGGAAAACAGTTAACCCAGGACATTTGGTGAGGATGACTTTGGTGTTTTCCCAATCTCCGGAGCTGTCTTTGTATCCTACAATTTGATCCGGGAATTTTTCCATGAGTTCTTTGACCAAATTGACATCAAAGTGAATTCCAGAAAGGAGAGGAAAATTATATAAATAAATTTTCAGCCGCTCATCATCAATGCGTTGAATCACTTCGCTGAAATAATGGACCAATCCCTCTTGACTGGGCGTTTTATAATAGAATGGCGGTAACATCAAATGATGGAAATATCCATTGGAAACAGCATGTTTACCCAGAGTAATCGTATCCGTTAGGGCGCTGCATCCTGTACCTACCATAATATTGTCTGAAGGAATCTGCACTTCTTTTATCCAATCCAGAAGTTCCATTCGTTCGAACACTGAGAATGAAGTGGCTTCCCCATTCGTGCCAAAAACCACAATACCATCAATGCCGTGATTCAATAACCATCTGAGGTGATTAAAATACTTGGTTTTATCAATGGTCAGGTCAGCTTTTAGGGGTGTGAGTATAGGTGTCCATACCCCTTTTAGATTATTCATAGAAATTATTTTTCCGCTCCCGTGACCTTCATCACATCATTATTAACCAAAATGTAATAAATTTTTGCAATTGCTACAATTCTCATTTGTATCCTTAAGCGTAAGTTGATTGTAAGAAAAAGGGACGTGCCCTCCACGTCCCTTTTTTAATTCCTCGAAAAAACATACTTTTACGATTTGTCCAATCAATCGACCTTTCTTTCAGAAATTAACCAATCTGGGAATGGCATTGAGCGGGCGAAGGGAATCGGACCCTCGTCACCAGCTTGGGAAGCTGGGGTAATAGCCATTATACGACGCCCGCGTAAGGGGGAATTTATACCAGAAAAAATACGGGCTCCAGCGTTTCTATTCCAAAATAGTTTCTTTTAGGGTGAGTCTCGTCGGTGGATTTTTATAGAAGAGAGAGGTGTCCTATTCTTCTATGTAAAAAGTGAGGTTAAAAAAATCATGATAGGTGTGGATAAATTGTGGAAAACTTGATTGAATCACTTTTTTCTCGAGAATGTTTTAACTTTATTTACTTTTCTTCTTGGGTAGTTTTTTCCGCGATTATATATTGGCCGTGCCAACCAAGTCGATTATCACTTTTTTCATTTATCAACCTATAAAAAGGCCTGTTTTTTTACAACACCACATACCAAACTAGGAACGACTGTTAATGGCAGAAGCAATAGAACTCAACTTTCCCAGTGGAAAGACAACCTCGGGTGAACTCAACATTATGGTTGAGGAAACAGTTCGTGAACTGACGAAAGAAGTTGACGGACAAAGTATTTCTAACGAATTCACTCCATACCTCATAGACAATTATTACGAAGGCGATACACTCGGCGCTGACGTTTTGAAAAATAAATATCTCGCCCCATGGGAAAGCCACCCGTACGAACTATGGCAACGTCAGGCGAATGCCCTGGCTTCCATTGAACGGACTAAAAAGCTACGGGAAACATGGGAAAAGAAATTTTATTCTATTTTAGAGGATTTTAAATTTACACCGGGTGGCCGCATCATGCATGGCGCCGGCAGGGAAGATATTACCACCACACTCAACAATTGTTATGTGGTGGGAATTCAGGACGATTCCATCAACTCAATTTATCGGACCATTGAAGAAGAAGCCCGTACATATAAATATGGCGGCGGCTGCGGCCATGATCTATCTGTACTGCGTCCCTCCGGTGATGCCATTAAAGGAACCGGCGGTGAATCCTGCGGCCCTGTGGGGTTTATGAACCTTTTCAGTGAAAATACCAATACGATCGCCCAGCACGGCCGTCGTGGCGCCAACATGCAAACCCTTCGGGTAGACCATCCGGATATTGAAAAGTTTATTGAAATAAAAACCGATGATATTCACATGGTGAAATATTCCAACATTTCCGTCCTCTTAACCCACGGATTCATGGAAGCAGTTGAAAGTGATTCTGAATTTGAACTCAAATGGAATGAACAAGTATATAAAAGGATAAACGCCCGGAAATTGTGGAATAAAATAATTGAGCACGCCCATACCAGCGCTGAACCAGGATTACTCTTCTGGGATACAATGACCGATTACCATAATGCGGAATATTGTAGTCCGCTTGTTTCAACGAATCCCTGTGCAGAACAACCACTACCCGATGGAGGATGCTGTAATCTTGGCTCCATTAATCTGGAACGATTTGTAGATGTTGATGGCAACTTTATGATTGATGAATTCAAGGATACGGTGGGAATTGCCACACGGTTCCTGGATAATGTAATCGATTATAACTTGGACCGCCATGCCCTTGATTCCCAAAAACAAAATGCCACCAATGATCGTCGAATCGGGTTGGGTATTCTGGGACTGGGTGACATGCTTGTCCGAATGGGCATCAAATATGACAGTGACGATGCAATTCAAACCGTCGAACAGGTCATGCAAATTTTACGGGATAGTGCATATGACACCAGTGTTGAACTGGCAAATGAAAAAGGATCTTTTCCGAATTTTGACTGGGCAGGCTACCGAAAAAGTCAATTCATCAAAAACCTTCCCCGAAACTTAAATAATAAAATTAAAGAAAACGGAATTCGAAACTCAACCGTATTAACGGTTCCTCCTACTGGCAGCGGTGCCATCGTGGCTCGAGTCACCTCGGGTATCGAGCCCATATTCGCCACGTCATATAAAAGACGTGTGAAAAAGAATGATGATGGATATGGGAAAACATTTGATGAATACAAAGTGTATCACCCCATTATTAAAAAATTATTCGATACGGATGAAAATCTGCCAGAATATGTGATTACTTCCCATGATATTGATCCTTTTGCCCGGGTCAAAATGCAGGGTGTCATTCAAAAGTATATTGATAGTTCTATTTCTTCAACGGTAAATCTGAAGGAAAATATCAAATTACAAACCGTAGCCGATATCTACATGACTGCCTATAAAACAGGCTTGAAAGGGATTACCGTATATCGGGAAGGATCCAGGGAAGGAATCCTCATTACTGAAAATACGGAAAATGGTAAAAATATTGAAGATATAGCCGCCACATCCCGGGTAGAATCTGAGATGCCTGTCGTAGAAAAACGGCCACGGATACGACCCCATACAACTGAAGGAGTTACCCGTCGAATCCGTACGGGCGAAGGGACCCTTTACATTACAATTAACCAGGATGAAAACGGATTATGTGAAGTATTCACAACCATTGGAAAAGCAGGCGGAAATGCTGCAGCGCAATCCGAAGCGATTAGCCGTCTAATTTCTCTCGCCCTTCGATCCGGGATTGATCCGAATGCCATTATAAAACAATTAAAAGGAATCAGTGGACCGAATCCAACCTGGGAAGATGGCCGCCTGATTCTGTCCACACCGGATGCAATTGGTAAAGCACTCGATGATTATCTCAGTGAAAATCCTGATTTTTGCAGTACAGGTTCAAATTCGGATAACGAGAATATGCAACGAAAACCGTCCATTACCATGGCGACAAAAGAAGAAGCTTCTGAACATCAAATGGATATGACAGACTTCACCTTCAAAAACATTACCATATGTCCCGACTGCGGCAGTTCTGTCATGCACGAAGGTGGGTGTGTCACGTGCCCTGGATGCGGATTTTCCAAGTGTGAATGATTGATTCATTTCATTCTCTAAAAAAAATCCCCGCCTCGATTATTCGGAGCGGGGATTTTTATTTACAATTTTAAAAAATGAAAATTAGAACTCCATGAGTTCCTTTTCTTTTTTGGCCTGCATCTCATTGAGCGAACCTACATGATTATCTGTCAACGTTTGCATTTCAGTTTCCTGCCTGTGAATTTCATCCTCAGATACATGTTCTTTTTGCCCAAATTCCTTTACATGATGAAGCGCATCCCGACGGACATTCCGAACAGCAACCCGTCCCTCCTCAATCACCTGATGAACATATTTAATTAAATCTTTCCGACGTTCTTCTGATAATGCCGGAATCGGAACCAATACCGCATTTCCGTTATTACTGGGTGTTAACCCTAAATTGGAATCCATGATGGCTTTTTCAATAACTGGAATTAATGACTTTTCGAACGGCTGGAGTATAATGAGCCGTGGTTCAGGAACTGAAACAGTGGATACCTGGTTCATGGGCATCATTGATCCATAATATTCAACTTGAATTGAATTGAGTAACTCGGGATTTGCCCGTCCGGTTCGAACCTTCGCCAATTCCATGAGCGTATGTTCAACCGCTTGGTCCATCCTGTGTGATGCGTCTTTATATATTTCTTCCAGCATAATAATTATTCGACCACTGTTGTACCGATATCTTCACCATTCAGCAAACGTTTTAAATCACCTTTTGTATTAATATTAAATACACGTATGGGCAATGAATTCTCTTTGCATAACGTAATGGCAGTTAAATCCATCACCCGAAGATTTTTAGCTAACACTTCTGAGTATGAAACCTTTTTGTAACGTGTTGCATCAGAATTTACAACAGGATCCTTGTCATACACACCATCCACTTTGGTGCCTTTAATTAAAACTTCTGCGTGGAGTTCAGTCGCGCGAAGCGCAGCAGCCGTATCAGTAGTAAAGTAGGGATTTCCTGTGCCGCCAGCAATAATAACCACACGGCCTTTTTCTAAATGACGAAGCGCCCTTCGCCGAATGTAAGGTTCAGCTATTTGGGATACAGTAATGGCAGAAAGTGTTCGTGTTTCGACGCCCACATGTTCCAATGCATCCTGCAGACTAATCGCATTCATGATGGTTGCCAGCATGCCCAGATAATCACCAGTGACACGATCCATACCTTTACCAGCAGCTTGCAGTCCGCGAAATATATTGCCCGCACCAATGATGAGGCCAATACTGATACCCATTTCGTAGATAGATTTGACTTCGTTGGCGAGCTGAGTCGCCTTTTTCGGATCAATACCAAATCCCTGGTCGCCGGCAAGTACCTCCCCGCTTAACTTAAGAAGGATTCGCCTGAAAGCAGGACTTGACATCTATAATTTAGTGCGGTTGTCCGTTACTGGATTCTTCGCCAATGGCGAAACGAGTAAACCGGCTGACCACAATGTTTTCGCCCAATGTTGCCACCGCCTGCGTGAGGAGATCGCCAACTTTCTTATCGGGATCTTTTATAAATGATTGCTCGAGAAGACATGTTTCTGCATAAAATTTCTCCATTCTGCCTTCAACAATTTTTTCAATGATATTTTCAGGTTTCCCTGAATCTTTAACCTGGTCCATAAAGATATTTTTTTCATGTTCCACCATAGACGGGTCAATATCTTCACGCCGAATCGCCAATGGATTTGTGGCTGCAACCTGCATAGCCAAATTATGTGCTAATTCAGAGTAGCCTTCTGTTTTCGCTACGAAATCTGTTTCACAGTTCAATTCAACGAGGACACCCAAACGGCCGCCATGATGTATATAAGAAAAGATCAGACCCTCTTTAGCGGTTCGTTCACCCTTTTTCTCTGCTTTCGCAATACCTGATTTACGTAAATGGTCAATAGCATTTTCTAAATTGCCATCTGTTTCAACCAACGCTTTTTTACAATCCATCATTCCTGCGCCTGTTTTGTCGCGCAATGCTTTTACTGTTTTGGCATCTATACTCATTTTGCTTCTTCAGCCTCCTCTACGGGATCTTCAACTTTTTCTACTGCTGGTGGTGAATCTTTTTTATCTGTGTCATCTGAAGCAACTTTCGTTTCAACCTTAGCGTCTTTTTCGGTTGTATCCGATTCCTGGTTAGCGACTTTTTCTGGATTATTATCGGATTTACCACTTGTATCCAGAATGGTATCTGCAATGACAGACATGATAAGTTGAATTGTCCGGATCGAATCATCATTGGCCGGAATGGGATAATCTATAATGGTTGGATCCGTATTAGAATCAACAATGGCAATAATGGGAATACCCAATATTGTGGCCTCTCTCACAGCGGTACTTTCAAGTTTGGCATCCACAATAATGACCGCATCCGGAAGGCGGCGCATATCTTTTATTCCTCGGTGCTGATCTGAAAGTTTAATCCGTTCACGGTTGAGCATCTGGATTTCTTTCTTGGTCTGATTTTCATAAATCTGTGACCCCTCTTTTTCCAGCAAGTGCAGCCGTTTAATACTTTTCTTTATAGTTGTAAAATTAGTGAGTGTCCCGCCTAACCAACGTTCAACCACATAAAACATGGAACAACGATCCGCTTCCTGTTGAACAATGTCTTTGGCTTGAGCCTTTGTTCCCACAAACAGGAATTCACCTTTCTTTTTTGCTTTTCCACTGATAAAGCTGAGGGCATTGTCCAAATGGCGAATAGTTTCATCTATATTGATAATATGAACCCCATTTTTTTCCATCAGGATAAAAGGTTTAAAGTTGGGGCTCCACTTCCGGGTTACATGCCCAAAGTGTGCGCCTGTACCCAGTAAGTCTTCGAATTTTACTTTTAATGCTGCCATAATATTAACGTTTTGAGAATTGGAATTTTTTGCGAGCGCCGGGTTGACCATATTTTTTACGTTCAACTTCCCGTGCATCACGAGTGAGAAAACCGGCTGCTTTTAATTGGGGGCGAAAATCCTCGCTTACATCATTTAATGCTCGGGAAATCCCTAAACGGATGGCACCGGCTTGTCCTGTAAGGCCACCCCCTTTTACGTTAACGGTGATATCATAAGATTCCCGTTGATCAATTAAATCAAGTGGTTGTGTCACCACAATTGCCAGACTTTCCCGACAAATATAATCTTTAAATGGACGGCCATTGATAGAAATAGTACCTTTCCCAGGAGTCATAGACACACGGGCAATAGATTCTTTTCGACGACCGACAGAATTATAAACTGCATTAGCCATTAAATATCCAATTCTTTGGGTTGTTGCGCTGTATGGGGATGTTCGGGACCGTTATACACTTTCAAGTGTTTAATGATAGCCCGTCCCAAGCGGTTTTTAGGAAGCATACCCCAAACGGCTTTTTCGACAATCCGTTCCGGGTGATTACGCCGCATATGATCTAATTTTGTAAAAGTAGTTGCACCAGGATACCCAGAATGTTTAAAATAAGTTTTATCCGATTCCTTCGCACCAGAAACCCTTACCTTATCTGCATTAACCACAACCACAAAATCACCCATATCCATATGAGGTGTAAAGCTGGGTTTATGCTTTCCGCGTAAAATTTTTGCGACTTCACTGGCGAAGCGGCCCAGGGTTTTACCCTCGGCATCGGCCACATACCAGTCTTTTTGTATTTCAGAAGCTTTTAGTGATCTTGTTTTCATTATTTCCAGTTCAAAATTAGCCCGAAAAATTAGACTAGGAATTCATTCATAGTCAACTATAATTCATAAATAAAATAGTCAAATTAAATGTTTCCACTTATACAATAAATCAATTATTTCGAATTGGTTTTTGATTGCCTCACACTTTCAGTCCTGTACCCCTTAACAATGGTAAACTTGGGACGGCCAACCAATGATTTTCCAATATAAGGTGAATTATGAGACCGTGAGTAAATATCAGTCTTGCTGAATGTCCATTTTTCATCCGGATCAAAAATAGTCAATTCCGCTGGATTCCCTTCCCCATATAAATCTGTCTCAATTCCCATGATTTTTCTTGGATTGATAGTAAGCATTTGGATTAATCGAATAATATCCATTTTATTCTCTTTAACTAATACCCGATTTACCGCGCCAAAACATGATTCCAACCCGATCATTCCAAAAGGTGCTAAGTCAAAAGTACCCTCCTTTTCTTCAATGGTATGGGGCGCATGGTCCGTTGCGATACAATCAAAAGTGCCATCTTTTGCAGCCTTTATAAGTGCTTTTCTATCCGCCTTTGTACGAATGGGTGGCGCTACTTTTAAATGTGTATTATAAGTAGTTAAATCTTCATCCGTAAAAAATAGATGATGGGGCGTGACTTCCGCCGTTATTTTATTATTAGATTTCTTCATTTGACGAATATGATCTGTTGATTTGGCCGAACTCACGTGAGGCACATGGAGGCGGGCACCCGTCAATTCTGTTAATTCCAAATCACGGTGAACCATATTGGATTCCGTAATATCTGGGCTGGCCGGAAGCCCCAAATGAGTTGACACTGTTCCTTCATGCATAACACCATCTTTTTTCAAACATAAATCTTCTGCATGATTGATCACAGGCACATCAAACATGGTGGCATATTCCAAGGCGTTTCGCATCATACCAGTGTCTGTAACCGGTAATCCATCATCACTAAATGCCACTGCACCTTCTGATAACATTGCACCCATTTCTGTCAATTCTTTTCCATCCTGGCCCTTCGTAATGGCGCCGATAGGATGAATATGGATTGGACATTCTTCTGCTCGATCAATCGTATATCGAATGGATTCCGGCGAATCTAAAGGAGGCTCTGTATTTGGCATAACGCACACACGGGTAAATCCTCCGGCCAACGCCGCCATGGAACCAGAATCAAGCGTTTCCTTATCTTCACGTCCCGGCTCACGAAAATGGACATGGACATCACAAAACCCATGAGTCACAATCAGTCCGCTACAATCAACTACATCTGCAGCTTTGGGAGCGGTTACTTTTCCCACGGATTGAATTTTTCCATTTTCAATAAGCACATCGCCTTTTTTGAGCGTTGCTTTAATCGGATCTAAAATAGATCCACCTTTCAACAGTACCTGTTTTTTTAATTTTACCGTTTTCATCTTAACTCTCTCCCTTTTCCTGCTTGCCACCTAATAATAAATATAAAATAGACATGCGTGACGCCACGCCATTCAATACTTGATCCAGGATGATGGCTTGATCGCTGTCCGCCACTGCACTATCTATTTCTACCCCTCGATTCATAGGCCCGGGATGCATAATAACAATTTCTTTTTTATGCATGGATAACCGTTCTGTTGTTATGCCAAACAGGTTTCGATACTCTCTCACAGATGGCAATAGTCCGCCTCCCATTCTTTCACGCTGAATTCGAAGAACATTGAGTGCATCTGCCCATTCAATCACTTCATCTACATTATAATTCACCGACACCCCCAAATCTTCTGCAAAGGGTGGTATCAGCGTTGAAGGACCACAAAGTGTAACCTCTGCACCCATGATTTTTAACCCATAGATATTACTTAGAGCCACACGACTGTGAGAAATATCACCGATAATGCCAACTTTTAAACCCTTTAAATATCCAAATTTTTCATGGAGGCTTGTCATATCCAGAATGGCTTGGGTCGGGTGTTCGTGGGTCCCATCACCCGCATTAATGACAATTGAATTAATGTGCTGTGTTAAGTGCAGCGGTGCACCGGGCGTGGGATGACGCATCACCACCGCATCAATTTTCATTGCTTCAATATTTTGTGCCGTATCCTTGAATGTCTCCCCCTTCTTCAAACTGGATGTGGATGCAGAAAAATTAATCGTATCTGCGCTGAGCCTTTTTTGAGCCAATTCAAAACTGATTCGGGTCCGCGTCGAATTTTCGAAAAAAAGATTTACAATTGTTTTTCCCTGCAATGATGGTACTTTTTTAATGGGACGGTCTAACACTTCTCTAAAGGTGAAGGCCGTATCGATAATGGTTTGGATATCCTCAGCCGGATAGCCTTCCAATCCAAGTAGATGTTTTTGCTGCAGCATCAGTCATCTCCTCCATATTGCGTCAAGGTTACGCGATCTTTTCCATCCACTTCTTTCAGTTGAACTTCTACATGCTCACCTTCATGGGTGGGAATATTTTTACCGACAAAATCAGCCCGAATGGGTAGTTCACGATGCCCCCGGTCCACCAGTACAGCCAGTTGTACCTTTTGAGGTCGACCGAATGCATTCAGTTCATCCATGGCTGCACGAATGGTGCGTCCGGTGAAAAGAACATCATCAACCAATACAACTGTTTTATCATCAACAGAATTATTAATGTTGGTGCCTTTCACCTGTGGAACGACCAACCGGTCTCGAAAGTCATCTCGGTGAAAAGTAATATCCACGGAACCAAGAGGTACAACAACTTCAGAAATTTTGTGTATGAGAGATTGTAATCGTTTGGCTAAAGGTTCACCCCGGGTGAGAATACCCACCAGCAGCAACTTATCTGCACCGCCATTACGCTCTAAAATTTCATGGGCCAGACGCGTCACCGAACGGTTCACATCTGTTGAATCCATAACCTGATTTGTATGCGTCGATGCCATGGGCACCTCCTAATAATAAAAAACCTCCGGGCAGCCTGGATTCCGTTCCAACAGATTCCTAATTCGGAGGTCGATTTGCTGCCCTTACCCTCTCTCTGGAACGGTTTAAAGGACCCACCAATTTAAAAGGAAAAAAGCTTTCCTAAAAACTTTTTTCTTTGAGGATTTCTATTACTATATCCTCAACCATTCGATTTGGATTCATTTCAATTGTTAAATCTACTTTTTCTCTTCGAAACCACTGGATTTGTCGTTTAGCAAATTGGCGCGTTCGAATGATAATTTTAGATTTCATTTCTGACTCGGATAACTCACCATTTAAAAAGGAGATGATTTGTCTGTATCCAATCGAATCTAATGGATGGAGGTGTTTATTCGGATATGCTTCCAATAGCTTTTGAACCTCCTGCACCCACCCATCCCATAACATTTTTTCAGTTCTTTCCGCAATTCGATCTTTCATAACCGATCGATCCCAATCAAGATATACTGTAAATAAATCCAATTTGGCAGATGGGGATGCTTTTTGATCCTGAAAATGGCTGGAGGGCGTTTTCTCTGTTAATTCATAAATCTCCAACGCGCGGACAAGGCGTTTTTTATTATTAGAGTGGACATTCTCCGCATAATCCGGATCGACTTCTTTCAGCCGTGCCAACATGATTTCGCTTCCTTGGACATCATATTCCTTTTCTAATTTTTTCCGAATATCAGCATCGGAGAAACTCCCCTCAAATATTCCTTTTGTTATGGCACGGTAATAGAGTCCTGCGCCCCCGCAGATAATAGGTGTCTTTTTTCTATTAATAATATCTTCCACTACCTCAATAACCATTTCAGCATAATGCCCTGCAGCCACTTCTGATTTGGGATGTTGAACACCAATCAGATGATGTGGAATTCCTTCCATTTCTTCTAATGATGGCTGTGCAGTTCCAATGGCCATTCCTTTATAAATCTGACGAGAATCTAAGCCGACGATTTCTCCATTGATTTGTTGAGCTAAGGCCACAGAAATAGCTGTTTTTCCGCTGGCGGTGGGACCAATAATGGTTAATATTTTTTTCATTTTTTTGTCGAAGTGCCGTGATCATCCCTGATCACGGGAATCATCCAGCAATGATGCTGGATGAACTAATTAAAGTTTTCCTACATTATCTATGGTAAGAATCTATGTAAACTTAGACTTGTCGATTTCAAATTTAAGACAGGAAAAAAATTGAATTCAAAGAAAAAACCGCAATTAGGAACACAGTCAGTCTGGGCAGGAGAAGAAGCCTCCCTATTGCAAAATGCAACCCAGGTACCGATCGTAAACAGCGTATCCTATGGGTATAAAGATTTGGATGAGTGGCTGGATGTTGCCCTTGGAGAAAAACCAGGTCACATCTACGGTCGAAATACCAATCCAACTGTTGATGTTTTTGAGGAAAAAGTCAGACAGCTGGAAGGTGCAGAAGCCGTAACCAGTGCCTCAACAGGAATGGGCATTATCAGCAGCACCTTGTTTACCCTATTGTCTCCTGGGGATCGGGTCGTTTCAGTGAAAGACACTTATGGCGGTACGAATAAAATATTTACGGAATTTTTACCCCGATTTAACATTGATGTAATGCTTTGTAATACCACTGACCACAATGCAATTGAAGCTGAAATCGCCAAGGGATGCAAAGTCCTCTATTTAGAAACACCGACCAATCCTACTGTGAAAATTGTGGATATAAAGCGGTTAGCCAAGGCAGCCCATGATAGTAATACCATTGTCATTGTGGATAATACCTTTGCCACACCCATCAACCAGAACCCATTATCGTTAGGCGCTGATTTGGTTTTGCATAGTGCAACCAAATTCCTTGGGGGTCATGCGGATGCCCTTGGCGGAGTTATCTGCGGACCTAAAGATTTGATTGACCAAATTTATCATTTCCGTGAAATTAACGGCGCTACCCTTCATCCCACTGCAGCCTATTTACTTTTACGCGGTATGAAAACATTGGAACTACGCATTCGCCAACAAAATAAAAGTGCCTTGACGATTGCCCAATATCTGTCAAATCATCCATCTATCGGACATGTGTATTACCCCGGATTACCCTCCCATGATGGTCATGACATTGCCCAAAAACAAATGCGAGGTTTTGGAGGCGTATTGAGTTTTGAATTAAAAGAGAACTCACTGGAGGCGGTAAAGAAGTTCATTCCCCATCTTCGCTATGCCCATGCTGCAGCCAATTTAGGCGCTGTGGAAACAATCGTGGGGCCACCTGCCACCACCAGCCATGTAGAGTGCACTGCAGAAGAACGGGCCGCCATGGGGATTTCAGAAAGTCTGATTCGATATTCTGTCGGTATTGAAAATACAGAAGATCTTATTAGAGATTTAGATCACGCACTATCACAATAACTTCGAGAATATTATGAAACGTTTTTTAGCCAAAACGCAAACCCTAACATCCATTCTATCTTATACCGCGATGGTCTGCATTTTATTTCCGATCATTGCTCAAGGGCAAAAAACCGTAAGAGCTCGGGATTTGGGGATTCCATTTGACGGGACGCCGGGACCACTCAATGCCATTACAGATGTAAAAGGTGTGGCAGTGGGTCATGCTACTATTATTCGAGGGGATGGCGCTTTAACCGTTGGGGAAGGACCCGTTCGCACAGGCGTAACTGCCATCTTTCCATTAGGAAAAAACGCCACAGATGGGGTAACCGCAGGCTGGTTTGCACTCAATGGCGACGGTGAAATGACTGGTACCGTTTTCTTGAGTGAACTTGGGGAGCTATATGGACAAATTCTAACAACGAATACCATCAGTGTTGGTACCGTTGCATCGGCAGCAATCGAATGGAACCGTCTCCATTTTGAGAACAATCCCTATGTACTCTATTCCCGGGTTCTACCTGTTGTGGCGGAAACTTGGGATGGGTTTCTCAATGATATCTACGGGCAGCATGTGACACGTAAGGATGTTTTTTATGCGTTAGACCATGCGAATGGTGGTCCGGTAAAAGAAGGAAATGTGGGTGGTGGCACGGGCATGCGAAACTATGAATTCAAAGGCGGGATTGGAACCGCGTCCCGTGTAGTAAAAACGGAACAAGGAGCCTATACGCTCGGTGTGCTCGTCCAGTCCAATTACGGACGAAGGAATCAATTAAAAATCGCCGGTGTTCCTGTGGGAAAAGAAATTACAGATCTTATGCCAAAACGAGGTAAAAAACAGAAAGTGGTCGGCAATTCAATTATTGTGATTATCGCCACGGATGCACCATTATTACCGAAACAACTGAATCGAATTGCCCGACGAACGACCTTGGGTTTGGGGAGAAATGGCAGTGTGGGGATGAATGGGTCAGGAGATATATTTATTGCATTTTCTACGGGAAACCGATTGTCTTTCGGTAGTTCCGACATTCGCTCACTTCAGTCTATAAGTGATATGACCCCCTTATTTGAGGCAACGGTTCAAGCGACAGAAGAGGCTATAATTAATGGTTTAATTGCCGGTGAAACAATGGTGGGCATTAACGGTAATACAGTATATGGTTTACCCCATGATCGGGTGAAAAAGATTTTAAAAAAATATAATCGTCTGGAACAATGATTTGCAAAGCAACGCCAAAACAGTTCAAGAATATTTAAAAGAAATCCCTGAGAAGCGGCAAGATGCACTTTCTACCGTTCGGGATGTTATCCTCAACAACCTTCCTACCGGATATGTTGAAGTCATGAATTGGGGCATGATTACCTATGAAATCCCCTTAAAAACTTTCCCGGGCACATACAATAAACAGCCCCTTATGTATGCAGCTTTAGCTTCCCAGAAGAACCATATGGCCATTTATATGAGTTGTGTCTATTCCGATGAAAATCAATTGATGAAATTACAAAATGCCTTTGCCAAAATGGGCATAAAGCCCAATATGGGAAAATCTTGTATCCGCTTTAAGGATGTGAGTAAAATACCGCTTACAACTATCGGGGAACTAATTGGTGCTTATTCCGTGGAAGATTATATCCAAAATTATAATAGGTGTCGAAAATGATTAAAAATTATCTCAATAAAATGCCCAACAGAAAAAAGGGACTTCGTTTGGCTATAATCAATTCCTTTCTCCTCATTTGGGTGAGCATGGGTGTGGGTGTCATTGGAGCGGATGGAGAACCCCTAAACATTATCTATTTTGGTGTGGTTTCCATCTGGATCATTACTGGCGCCATCTACAAATTCCAACCCAAAAAGATGGTAAAAGCCCTGACCGGCACAGCCATCGCACAGGCCATCATTACTATTATCGCTATCACTATGAAATGGGGATATCCATACAGTCCCGCCCTTGAACTATTGGGACTGAATGGGTTTTACATTGTCCTCTGGCTTTGGTCCGCTTCATTTTATCGAATAGCATCTAAATGAAATTTATCTCCCATCTGATTGGTGTACTAAAAATGGCATTAACCTGGGCTATTTTTTGGGGCATCACCGGCGCCATCATCGCCGTCATCAGCGGACTATTTGGCATTCCCGATGGAGTGGGCTTGGATCTCTGGATCGCCTTAGCCACACCGGGGTTTTTTGGTGGCATTATTTTTTATATCATTTTTCAAGTACTTGAAAACGAAGATAAATTTTACAGATTATCACTGAAACGACTGGCACAATTGGGCGCAATCACAGGTGGCATCATGGCTGTGCTCCCCTTTTTACTGGGATCATCCAATGTAGATTTTTCACCATGGCTGCTATTTTTAATGATTTTGGGAATGACTACATCCATTAGTGTAGTGACGGTAGTGGGGACAGGAATGATATTACGGCAAATAAAAAAGTAAAAAAGTTTAATTCAATTCGCCTCTAAAGGGGTAGGTGAATTAATTGGTTTTATAATTTTGATTTCTTGAGCCATATGCAGAATCAAGGGTAAAATACGTAAATGTGCCTTTGTAACAGAAAATGATTAAAAAATTCTTACTAATTATTATTATCTCTTTTTTACCCCTGTTTATTGGAGGTATTTCTTGTGATGATTGCCCTGAGAGTGAAGATAGGTTTAAAGTCACATCGTTGATCTGGGGTGAATGGGAAGCAAGTTATTCAGAAAATGCAAGGCCACAATTGAAATTTTCTGAAATAAATAATGGTTCAGTCAGATACAATAAATTTGCTATTGTTAATTCAGTTGAAAAGGAAACATATTATTCATTGAGTGAAAGATTAAATCAAATTTTTACAACAAACACACTTTTGGCCTGTCAGCGTCCCCCTCCCAGAACAGATGAAAAGTTGAATGATATTAAAATATTTTCTAATCGGGATTATAACTTAGACTATCTATACAATTCCAATTTAGCCGATTTATTTGATGTAATCATATCATCTTGGACTACAGGAGAATCTGATGTTAAATACAACTTGGTTGATTATTTAAAATCTAATCCATTCGTCCCTAATTCAATGACACTAATTCTAAGAGAGCCTCCCTCCTCCACTAACGAATTTGAATTCAGAGTTGAATATTATTTGGATGGGATAGATCATGATTACTTCGACCATCTTACAAAACGCATTATTATCAGAACAGAATGAAATCAATTATATCAGCAATATTATTAGGGATTATCTTTATTTCATGCGCAAACGAGGATAGTTCGACCTTAAAAACGGCAGAAGCCATTTTAATATGGGAAGGCGCATATGAGGTTGATGGCTGCGGTTTTATTATTGAAATGCGTGGAAAAACATACAAACCAAAAGATGAGTCTAAGATAGGTGCTGAATTTATGGAAAACCATAAGACAACAGTTATAATCGAGTATTTTTTACCAAATGAAATTTTAGAATATTTATGCGGTGATGCGCCCTACTATCAAAAAAAAGAAGCACTTGAAATTATTTCTATAAATAAGAGATAAATTAAATTCCCCTCAACACAGGATAAATATAAGGATAATCATGATAATAGGTATTAAAATATTAATTGTCTTGGTATATGTTATTTCAATACTCAGCTACTTTAAATCCATTTTGGGTAAGTATAATTATTTATTGAAATGGACATTGCCACTTTTTTTAGTCACACATTTACTTGAAATGGCTACGCCTTTTGCCCAGCAGGTTATTCATGCGTCACCCAACAAAAAAAGTGCCATTATGCAATCATTAGTTTGGGGTGCAGCTTATTGGTTACCTGAGTATAAAAAATTAGAGCAGATAAATAATTGAACTGGAAAACTCAACATATATTAAGCAGCTTTCTGCTTTTCGTTTTTTTCCTATTCGCTTGCGAAGATAAAGATAACGCACAAGACTTAACTGAAGCCATATTAATATTTGAAGGAGATTATGCTGTAGATGGTTGTGGCTTTTTTATTGAAATGAAGGGAAAAACATACAAACCAAAAGATGAGTCTAAAATAGGTGTAGCGTTTAAAAATAATCGTATAACGGCCGTTCTAATCGATTATGTTATCCCAAATGAGGTTTTAGAATATTATTGCAACATGTCACCTACTTCTCAAACGAAAGAAGCGATTGAAATTATTTCTATTCAAAAGAAATGAACTATATCCGCTCGAAACGGCGGTCCAGTTCATCCATAGATAACTGAATAATAATGGGTCGTCCATGGGGACAGTAATAAGGGTGTTTTGTCCCAAACAATCGATTCACCAGTTCACGCATTTCCTCCCCATTCAACACGTCTCCTGCTTTCACCGCTGCCTTACAGGCAAAACTCGCCGCCAATGCTTCTTGGAATGAAGCATGTTTCTTTTGGGTTTCCAAATAATTATCCAGCATTTCCCTGACAATGGTCTTTTCGTTCCCCCAGGCCATTTCAGATGGAATCGCTTCTATCATGACCGTATTTTTTCCGAATTCATTCATGCGGAATCCCATTTTCTCCAGGTATGGTAAAACATCCAGTAATGTGGAGAATTCATCGGGGGAAAATTCCATTACCTCCGGGAAAAGTAAGGTTTGAGCCGCCATGGGATTCGCATCAAAAGCAGCCATTACTTCTTCGTATAAAACCCGTTCATGAGCCACATGCTGATCGATAATCACCAATCCGCTGGTAATGGGAGAAACGATATATTTACTGTGAACCTGCCATATTTTTTCTAAATCCACCCGTCCTGTGTCCGGCTCTGGCCGTGTAGCCAATTGGGATGCATAAGACTTGGCCCGATCCAACGCAGGTTGAAAATTGTTACCCGTTTCGCTGTGGGTTAGGTTAAGCCCTCCCTGATCTGGATTGATTTGCCCTTCTTTTGGCGTGAATGTTGTAGGGAATTCAAAATCTTTGGATAAACCCGGTTTTTCAAAATCTGGAATTGTATCTATAATGGGATGAAGTGCTTCTTCTATGGCTGATTTTAACACATGATAAATCCGCCATTCGTCTTTAAAACGTACTTCTGTTTTCATGGGATGAACATTCACATCTACCTCATCGTGAGGGACTGATATATTGAGGGCAAAAAATGGATACTCCCCCCGATTGATAATGGATTTATAGGCTTGATAAACTCCGGAATTCATGAGACGATTTTGGATAAATCGATCATTGAGAAAAATATACTGCTCCCCTGGCCGGGTCCGAATCAAATTGAGATTCCCCAAATATCCCGAAATACTATAATCGCCTTTCGTAAAGTTGACTGGCAACAATTGATCCCGATAAGCGGGGTCCATCACATGGACAATTCGGCTCTGTAATTTTTCAGATTGCAGATTGAGAATATCCCGATTATCCGAAATGAGTTTAAAATTACGATCGGGGTAAGAAAGGGCAAATCGACGAACCATTTCAACCACTTTGCGAAATTCCATTCGAGGGCTTTTTAGAAATTTTTTCCGTGCAGGTGTATTATAAAATAAATTTCGAATTGTGATGGATGTACCCTGAACCGCCGGCGCGGGCTGTACTTCTCCCAATTTGCCATTTAAAATGGACATTTCTGAGCCATCGCCACTTCCATTCGCTGATAATATATTTACTTCTGAAACAGATGCAATACTGGCTAAGGCTTCACCCCTAAATCCTAAAGTATCAATATTAAATAAATCCTCTACAGACCCTATTTTACTGGTGCTGTAACGCTCAAAGGCAACAGGTAATTCTTTGGCAGAAATTCCCGAACCATTATCCGTAACCTGAATGAGCTGCTGCCCACCTTTTTCCACCACAACCGTAATCTCAGTCGCTCCAGAATCAATGCTGTTTTCAACCAATTCTTTCACCACAGAAGCCGGGCGCTCCACCACTTCTCCTGCGGAGATTTTATTTCTTAAATCTTCTGATAATTGTTTAATCATTTAATGTTGACCCAAAAAATACGCGAAAGACACGAAATGAAAAATTCTATAAAGGTGCCCTGTGACAAAAAAGTAACTGTGTCAACTGTTATGCAATTTTGTCCATCTAAGAATATTTTCGAGCTTATCGTGTGTTTCGTGGGCATATGGTTCAACATTATACTTCAATCTTTTCTAATGTTTTGTCGAATACCACTTTATGTTGGGCTTCTGCTTTTTGTATAAGGTCATTCACATCATTTCTTTTTGTCGTGCAATAGGTCTCATCCTTCACGCCCGGCAGATTGATGAACACATTCATGGCCGCACCGCGCACACCGGCCAAAGCAACTTCTGCCGCAACCCCCGCATCACTGACCGAGTTTGGGTTTCCTTTTTTAACCAGCACATGAGCCAACTCAATAATGGAATAACATAAAGTGGCTACTTCAAATGGAATATCTATGGCATATTGATTCGCCTTTAGAATCGCATTAGCCTTCATTGTTTTTTCTGCATCATTGGAAGCAGGCAATCGATTTGCAGTCATCACATCATTAAATGCACGCGTATCTTCATCCACTAAAAAAGATAAACGATCTTTGATGACCTGAGCATCCTGACCAATTATATCCATTTCTGTCTTTTGGGATTCAAATCCTTTTTTCTCGTGAGTTAGTGCCGCAACCATGGATGACAATGCTGCACCCAACGATCCTGCCAAAGCAGCCACAGAACCACCGCCCGGTGCTGGACTGTTACTGGAAAGTTCGTTCGTAAATCCACCTACTGACAATGACATGAGTTTCTCTGATTTTTCCCCCACGGCAAATTCGATAATTTTTTCTTCCGGAACAAAAGGTGTCACATCATTCAACCCCAAGGATTGGACTGCTGATTCAATGATATCCGATTCAGGTACACCCATGGTCCTGCCTTGTTTTTTGAGATAATGCTTCCCTGCCATGAGGATTGCATCCAGAGGAATAAGCCCCACCAGTTCACTTCCAGTCACACGAATGCCTCTTTCGTCGGCCAGTTTACATGCCGCATCAAAAACATCGTGAATAGTCGATCTTTTATAGTTATTAAAATTAATGGATATCTGAGCCCGTTTAAATGTGTCAATATACCAACCGACACCTTTCACATCTTTAAACATTCCGGACACTTTTACAGGACTACCATCTTTGTTTCTAACAATCTCTCCATCCAGTAAATTGAGTGAATTGGGATTCGGGATTCGTTTACTTCGGCCGCTTTCCCGAAGTTCAAAAGCAATATCTGTTGCTAACCGCTGATCTTTTGTATTCAGATTAATATTATAGGCAATGAGAAAATCTCGCATCCCCACGACGGTGGCCCCGGCACCAGAATTTAATTTGGCCGGGCCAAAATCTGGTTCCCAATTTTTATCCTTTAGTTTTTCTGCCATCCCTTCATATTCTCCTTTTCGAATCGCGGGTAATTTTACTCTGTCTGGTTTCTGTGCAGATTTTTCATATAAATAAACCGGAATTCCTAATTCTTCGCCAACTCTTTTACCCACCGATTTAGATAATTCAATACATTCGTTGTCACTCACATTGGCAATGGGAATAATTGGGCATACATCCGTGGCACCCATGCGTGCGTGTGCACCTTTATGCTTTGACATATCAATCACATCTGCTGCAGTTTTAATTCCAAGAAATGCTGCTTCAGAAACTGCTTCGGGTTCTCCAACAAATGTCACCACGGTTCGATTCGTATCTGCGCCGGGGTCCACATCGAGAATTGTTATACCATCCACACCGGAAATCGCATCGGTAATGGTTTTGATTTTGGCTAAATCTCTGCCTTCGCTAAAATTGGGAACACATTCAACGAGTTTCATTTATCCCACCTGAACAATTTTTAATAAATAATTGATAAGAAAAATGACCACAATCAACATAACAATCGTACTCAATAAGGTTCGTTTACTCCGCCGAATGGGAGTTAATCTTCTGAAAAAATGATTTGCTTCCCGACCCATCACATACCTGCGAATAAGAACATAAAGAAATTCACAAAGGGGCTCATAACCCACCAGATAGGTGAAATGTTCGTAAACATACCAAACAGGATTAATCCCATAAGAATCTGAGGACCATGTATTCGGAGTTTATGAACCAAATCAGGGTTTCTCTGGATCATCAGTCCCGAAAATATCTGGGAGCCATCCAATGGCGGAATGGGAATCATATTAAATACAGCCAGCATAATATTGATTTGTGTAAACATCATGAGCATAGAGGTCAGGGCGCCCATGTATCCTGTGGCGCGAATGATTGTGCCGCCAAGTAATGCCAAAAATAAATTAGATGCTGGGCCGGCAAAAGCAATTTTCATCATATCTTTTCTCGGATCTGCCAAATAACCTGTATCCACAGGGACCGGTTTTGCCCACCCAAATCCTACAAACAAAATCATGAGTGTCCCAAACATATCTAGATGGGCCATGGGATTCAGGGTCAATCGTCCCGCATATTTAGCGGTGGGATCACCTAATTTATTTGCCACCCAGGCATGGGAATATTCATGAAACACCAATGCGAATAAAAGGACTGGCAAAAGCATAACAATCACTTCTGGGGGTAATCGAAAAATCATTTTAGTTAGTTTCCATTAATTAAATCTTGGGTGGTATGTGCGATGCACTTCCTTTAAATGTTCCTTATCCAAATGGGTATATACCTGAGTTGTGGTAATGTCCGTGTGTCCTAACATTTCTTGTACCGATCGTAAGTCAGCACCCCCCTCCAACAGATGGGTTGCAAAGGAGTGACGAAGCGTATGGGGACTCACTTCCTTTTTTACCTCTGCAGACTCTGTCCATTTTTTAAGTAAAACCCAGATCATCATTCGGGTTAATTTCCGGCCATTCCGACTTAAAAAAACTTCCGCAACATTGGGGTTTTTATCTGCCAATAAATTTCGTTCATGGTTGAGATAATTTTTAAGGTTATCCCGGGCGATTGGTCCAATGGGCACGAAACGCTGTTTACTTCCTTTTCCCTGTACGCGAATCATTTCGGAATCCCATAATATATCTGTTGTTTTAAAATCACAAAGTTCCGTGACGCGCAAACCGCAGGAATACATCATTTCAAAAATGGCTAAATCCCGTTGGGCCATAGGTGCATTTTCTGGAATAATTCCCAAAATTTTATCTATTTCCTGAATGGTGAGTACGTTGGGAAGTTTTCGAGGAATTTTGGGTGTGTCCAGCAATTGAGCCGGATTATCCTGCACGTGGCCCTCAGCCGATAAAAAGTTGTGATACGTACGAATAGAAGAAACGGCACGCTTAATAGAATTTGCCGCCAACCCGCGATCATTCAAATTGCGAACAAAAGACCGAATATGCCCCAGGGTCACATTCCGAATCGTCTTGAGGTTGAGTTCAGACCCTAAATATTGATGATACTGCTTCAGATCCCGTTCGTATGACTCCAACGAATTCCGTGCCAGATTTCGTTCAACTTTTAACATGGTCATGTAATCCCGGAGAAAATTTTCCATTAATTCTCCATAATGGCTGCTTCAACCGATTCGCATAAAATATGTTCAGCCAAGAGATGCCCTTCTTGAATCCGCTGTGTATCATCACTGGGAATACAGATGGTTACATCTCCCAAATTTGCCATTTTACCACCGGATTTCCCCGTTAATACAATTACTATCATGGATTTCGCCTTTGCAGCATCTATTCCGCGAATCACATTTTCAGAATTTCCACTGGTGGAAATAGCAATTAACACATCACCTGATTCTCCCAGTCCTTCGATTTGACGGGAAAAAATAGATTCGTAACCTGTATCATTTGCCCATGCAGTTACAAAAGAAGAGTCTGTTGTTAAGGCAATGGAAGCAATGGCAGGACGGTCGTGGCTGACTAACCCACCCATAAGTTCTGCAGCCATATGCTGTGCATCGGCGGCGGAGCCACCATTCCCACACCATAAAATCTTTTTGGATGCTTTGGCCGCATCAATCATGATTTGGGCCGCCAATTGAATATCACCGGTACAGGCATCCAGCATGGCGGATTTTACCTGCACGCTATCTTTTATAATTTGTTTGACATCCAGCATGATTAACTGATCAATTCTGTATATTGTTCTGTTGAAAGTAGCGCATCCAATTCGCTACTATCAGAAATAGACATTTTTAAAATCCACCCACCTCCATAAGCATCTTCATTCACCTGCTCAGGATTATTTTCTAAACTTTCGTTGATTTCAATTACACTGCCAGAAAGTGGACCAAAAAGATCTGCAACTGTTTTGACTGCTTCGATTGTACCAAATGGTTCATCAATTTCAATATCTTGATCTAAATCAGGAAATTCAATAAAAATAATATCCCCCAACTCACCCTGAGCATGATCTGTAATACCAATGGTGGCCAAATCACCGTCAACTTTAATCCATTCATGTTCTTTTGTATATTTTAAATCTTTGGGAAGGTTCATGCTTCTTTTTCCTCTTTATTATATTTAAATGTTTCTAAAAAACTTGTGTCGAATTTTCCGGAGCGAAAAGTTTCATTTTTCATAATAGCCTGATGAAAAGGGATTGTTGTTTTTGGTCCTTCAATAATGCATTCTTCCAATGCCCGTTCCATGCGATTTATGGCTGCTTCTCTCGTGGGGGAATGAACAATTAATTTCCCAATCAGGGAATCGTAATGGGATGGAATTTCATAACCGGCATAGGCATGAGAATCTACACGAACACCTTTACCGCCGGGCATGTGAAAACTGGTAATCGGCATGGGAGAAGGGGCAAAATCTTTATCGGGATTTTCTGCATTAATTCGGCATTCGATCGAGTGACCGCGTAATTTCAATTTATAAAGATAATCGGGGAATTTGTCTCCTGCATGCATTCGAATTTGTTCTTTAATTAAATCTGCCCCCGTCACCATTTCCGTTATGGGATGTTCTACTTGGATTCGAGTATTCATTTCCATAAAATAGAAATCTTTATTTTTATCTAGTAGGAATTCAACGGTTCCAACGCCTACATAATTTACGGCTTTTGCTCCGGCCACAGCCGCATCACCCATGCGTTTACGAAGGTCCTCATCCACAGCTGCAGAAGGAGATTCTTCTACCAATTTCTGATGCCGGCGTTGAATAGAACATTCTCTTTCGCCTAAACTCACCGCATTCCCGTAGGAGTCTGCTAAGATTTGAATTTCAATATGGCGGGGGTTTTCTACAAATTTTTCAATATACATATCTCCATTATTAAAGGCGGCCAATGATTCCGCGGAAGCTGCATTGTAGGCATGAACCACTTCGCTTTCTTCCCGGACTAAACGCATCCCACGGCCACCACCTCCTGCAGATGCCTTCAACATGACTGGGAATCCCATTCCTATGGCCATTTGCCTTGCTTCTTCTGCATCTTTTAGAAGACCATCACTACCGGGGATAACGGGTACACCAGCATTAGCCATCGTTTTTTTCGCCTGAGCTTTATTCCCCATGGCGTTGATAATATCCCCACTCGGACCAATAAAATCGAAACCATTATCTTTACATATTTTTGAAAATTCCGCATTCTCTGCCAAAAACCCATACCCGGGATGGATGGCATCCGCGTTCGTAATTTCTCCTGCAGCGATGATGCGTGGAATATTCAGGTAGGATTCTTTACTCGGCGGCGGACCAATACACACGGCTTCGTCCGCAAATTTGACATGGAGTGAATACTTATCTGCGGTGGAATAAACGGCGACAGATTTTAGATCTAACTCATGGCAGGCCCGGATGATCCGCAGAGCAATCTCACCGCGATTGGCAATCAATATCTTCTTATACACAATTTATTTCTTCTTTTGGTCAGGAAGATTCAATCACAAATAGAGGCTGGTTATATTCCACCGCCTGACCATCCTCGAGCAATATTTTGGTAATGGTACCGCTGGTTTCAGCCTCAATCTCATTCATGATTTTCATTGCTTCAATAATGCACAATGGGTCTCCTTCTGACACAGAATCGCCCACTTTTACAAATGGGTCCGCATCGGGAGATGGTGCCGTATAAAATGTCCCCGGCATTGGAGATAATATTTCCTCACCAGTGGCTGGTGCTTCTGCCGACCCAGTTTCCACCTGAACTGGTTCGGGATTTTCGCTGGATTGTGAAGGCGGCGACACAGTGACAGCTGGTGCTCCTGCAGAAGGCGCAGCACCGATGCTGGGAGATTTCACGACACGAAACCGACGGCCCCACATGGTAACATCAATTTCATTCACATCACTGTTTTCTAAAAGGTAAATAATTTCTTTAAGTTTATCTTGCCACATGTTTTGCTTTCGATATTTATGTATAACGGTTGAAAATACGATTAAGTTTTCACTCGTTCAATATATTCTCCTGATCGTGTGTCGATTTTTAACAGGGCTCCTTCTTCAATAAATAGAGGCACTTGCACCGTATATCCTGTTTCTAAGGTTGCGGGTTTTGTGGCGCCGGTCGCCGTATTCCCTTTGATGCCTGGTTCGGTCTCAGTCACTTCTAATTGAACGTGAGCAGGCAAACGAATATCCAAAACTTCTTCTCCATCAAATAGAATGTCAACATTCATGCCGCCTTTTAGATAGTTTTTCCCATTCCCTACTGTATCATTCATAACATTGATTTGATCATAGGTCATATTGTCCATAAAAATATGTGAATCACTATCCTCATATAAAAATTGCATGGTTCGTGCTTCAATTTTAAGGAATTCTAATTTAACCCCTGCATTAAACGTCTCATCAAAAATTTTACCTGTGGCAATATCTTTGAGTTTAGTTCGAACAAAAGCCGGTCCCTTCCCCGGTTTAACGTGGAGGAATTCTATGACTTTAAGCCGTTTATTTTTATGCAGAATCACTGCACCATTTTTTATATCTGAAGTGTTTGCCATTTTTCTTCCTTATTTAGCCGGGGAATTTACAAATCAAGAGATGTAAGTCATTGAGAGTTTTCTCCAGAAATTGAATCAAATTTCCAATAGCGTATAGTCTCTTCCACCAAACTTCGGGATAAAGACAAGTCCTGACTACATTGATCTACTGATGCTATATGTTTCGCATACTTAGCCATATCTGCACCGGATAAGATTTTAAGATAAGATTCGATCTGGGTGTTTGTATAAGGAAATCCAGGGCGGTGTGCCCTAATTTCTTCTGTGGTCATTTCCAGCGTACGGATATAAAGGCTATTTTCTGTGTATTCCCTCAAAATCAGTGAAAGCTGGGCATAGAATTCTTTTATATCGCCCCTATCCAATAATCCGGATTGGTCTATTTTATCTAACTTCTTTAAGGCAACAATATCCGGCTCTTCTAAATATTCCGGTCGTTCTTCGTACGACACATCTGCTTTCAGTCGTTTTGTCCAAATCAACCCAATGGCAATTAATATACCCAAAAGTAAAATGGATAGTATGATGGTCTGCAATGGAAGAGGGTATCGTACCGGGACCGGATCTTTAATGGGCATAATGCCGCCGCCCGATTGTTTAAAACTGGGGTTTTGCTCATTAATGGAAATCACATCCATAAACACGGAATCAGCAGTCATATTATAAGCAAATGTGCTATCTTTGTTTAGGATCGAAACCGTTACTCCGGGAATGGCCACTTTTCCTGTATCCCAAAAAACGATTTCAAATCGTCCAATTTTTTCAACACCGGAACTTGAAAATTCAGATGATCGGATTTCAAGTGGATCTTCCAGTTGCCATTCCGGGATTTGAACGATTTTATCCTGAGGAGATTGGACCGTTACCGTATAGACGATGGGACTGCCGATGGTGGTATAAGTGGTATCCAGTTCCACCGTCATTTGGACTGAAGTACCGGCGTAATCCTGGCTGCAGGCCACAAGTAAAATTGCAGAAATAACTAATGATTTTTTCAAAAGATTAGTTTCGTTTTTCGCGACGGCGAAAATAGGTCATGAGTGGTTCTACATAATCTTTATCTGTACCCACATTAATTACATCAAAACGTGACCGGCCACATTCTTTTTCGAATGTTTCCCATTTATCTCGAATGGATTTAGAAAAAGTATTACGTTCTTTCTCCGAGGATAAATCAGCCCAAAACATTTCTCCCGTTTCAGGGTCATGAACTTTGATAAGTCCTAAATCAGGTAATTTCCCCTCAGCCGGATCTGCAATACGAATGCCGATCATGTCGTGTTTTCTGTTGGCTAATTTTAGAGATTTCCAGTAGCCATCATCTAAAAAATCAGAAATGAGAAATACCACAGATTTTCGCTTCGCCACATTCATGAGAAAATCTAAACCGGATTGGAGTGAAGTGCCCGTACCTTCAGGTTCATGAAAAAGCACTTCCCGGACTACCCTGAGAATATGAGAACGGTCCTTTTTGGGAGCAATGAATTTTTCTACGTGATCGCTAAATAGAATCAGTCCTACCTTATCTTTGTTCTTAATTGCAGAAAAGCCTAGAACCGCAGCGATTTCTGCTGCCAATTCGGATTTGAATTGATCCAAAGTACCAAAATGCCCGGATCGGCTCACATCCACCATGAGATAAACGGTGAGTTCTCTCTCCTCTTCGAAAATTTTTACGAAGGGGGCATTGTTCCGGGCGGTCACATTCCAGTCAATGAGTCGTATATCATCACCCGGAGTATATTCACGCACTTCTGAAAATGTCATACCACGCCCTTTAAATACTGAATGATACTCACCACCGAATAGGTCATTGACCAATCCCTTCGTCCGAATCTCAATATGGCGGACTTTTTGAAGTATTTCTTTCGGAATCATTGTTTAAGGTAGAAGGAATAAGTAAAATGGAAGAAGGATCGGTTTGGAAACATATCAACTGCTTTCCTGGTGATTTTCCTTAATCCTTCTTACTGTTTTCTTACGGAATTTCTATGGAGTCAAAAAGTCTTTGAATCACGTCTTCAGACGTCATTTCTTCCGCTTCTGCTTCATATGTTAGAATCACGCGGTGGCGAAGAACATCTTTTCCAACATAACGTACATCCTCAGGTGTGATATAACCTCGATGCTCAAGAAAAGCCCGGGCTTTGGAGGCAAGGATTAGATTGATGGTGGCCCGTGGACTGGCGCCATATTCAATGAGTTGAGATAAATCACCCAATCCAAATTCATCTGGATTTCTGGTTGCAAAAACCAGGTTTAATACATAATCCTCGACTTTTTCATCCACATAAATATCGTTGATAGTTTTCTGCGCATCTAAAATTTGTTTTGGTTTTACAGCTGGTTTTATCGGATTAGGCACGTCTGTTTTGGCTACCTGTCGCAGAATTATTCTTTCTTCATCTTTTTGAGGATAATCTACTTTTAGTTTCAACATAAATCGATCTACTTGTGCCTCAGGGAGGGGATAGGTTCCCTCCTGTTCAATCGGATTTTGGGTTGCCAGCACCAAAAATGGTGCATCCAATTTGAATGTTTCTTCACCGATGGTGACTTGCCGTTCCTGCATGGCTTCCAAAAGTGCACTTTGCACTTTTGATGGTGCGCGGTTGATTTCATCAGCTAAAATGATATTTGAAAAAATGGGACCTTTCCGTGTTTCAAAACCACCTGTTTTTTGGTTAAATATCAATGTTCCCAGTAAATCAGCAGGAAGCATATCCGGGGTGAATTGAACCCGCTGGAATCCAGTATCGATGGCCTGAGCCAAGGTATTCACGGTTAATGTTTTGGCCAATCCTGGCACTCCTTCTAAAAGCATATGTCCATTGGCCAATAGACCGATTAATATTTTATTAATCAGTTCATCCTGCCCCACAATAACCTCCCCAATCGATGCACGGAGTGGATCAATAAAAGCAGATTTTTTGGTAATTCGATCGTTGATTTCTGATAAGCTGAATTCTGTCATAATGGTTTACTGTGTAAGGTGTTGGAGTTCTGGAATTTCCTTAATATCTCGACCGAGGTATTTAAGCTCGAATCCCACAGACTGATTTAATTCATGGCCCGGATATTTTTCAAGGAATTCGGTATAATGTGTCTTTGCTTTTTCAAAATCGGCTAACATATTGGCATAAATAAATCCCTGCATAAATAAGGAGAATGGCACTTGTTTAGATTCAGGAAATTGGATCTTCAAATTACCATATTGTTCAATGGCTGTGGTAAAATCCCGCATATCCCGGTAATAAATTTCAGCAATTAAATATTGGGCATCCGGTGCAATCTCATGATCCGAGTGTTTTTCGACAATTGTTTGAAGTAACTCAAGCGCCGCTTTTGCTTCTCCCATATTTCGTTTTTTTTCAGCTTCAGAAAACAAGTCTTCAGCCGATTTAAATAATCCACAACTGGACACGACCAACATCGCGGTTAAAATAAGTATTTTTTTTGATTTCATATTTTTTCTTTTGATTTAAGGGCGGTGAATTTATAAGAATTCTTCCGCTTCAACCACCCTGAATTCATCTTAACTGATTGACCGGATTATTGTTCCCCTAACCTAATTAATTCATGAGCCATAAATTAATTAGGTTAAAACGAATAAAGAAACCCGAAGTGAAACTGGTTTATTTTAGGATCGGTTAAACTTTCTGCATAGTCAATCCGCATGGGACCAATGGGTAAATCAATGGTGATACCCAATCCGCGATTCCATTGTAAATCATTCCTTTGAACCGATTGGATTCTGTCCATTATGGTACCCCCATCATAAAACAACACGCCCCCTAACAGACCAAAGATCGGGAATCGTACCTCCCAATTAGTAAGTATTTTTGCAGTTTGTCCAAGGGGTAAGGTATTGTTATCCGATGATGTATATGTTTGGAATTGAAGCGGAGCCCAAGCCCGCAGTGAATTACTTCCACCTAGATAAAATTTTTCAAATAAAATTGTTTCAAATTGATCATATTCATCTTTCCATGCTGAGATGAACCCCGCATTAATTCTACCCGCCAATGTCACGCCTTTTATCGGTGAAACATATTGCCTTAAATCCAAATCATACTTAGTGTAGGATCGATTCCCTTTCAATAAACCACCAAAAGCATCCAGTCGAAAAATGATTACATTCCCATGGGTTGGGTTCATTGGATTGTCTCGGTTATCTTGATGAAGATGAATGCTGAATTTTCTTTGCTCTATGTTATCTATGAATGCATCAGACTCATCAAATCGTTCTAAACGAATTCCAACATCCAAAAAGGAGTGTTGGCGATTCCAGCGAAAAATATTTGAATATTGAAATCCAAGTCTCCGGACGTAAGGACCTTCCTCATCATCAAAATTCTTGAATTGTTGATAAAATACTTTCATTTGTGTCGGCAATTTCATGGCAAACGGTCGTTGATTCGATATTTTAATATCTAAACTAAACCGAGGGAAAATAAAGCCTTCTTCCGTGGGCATTACAATAGATCCTCGTGCATCAAGTTGATTTTTCGATCCAAAAATCATTCGATCAGACCATTCTAATGATCCGCCCATCCCAACCATCGAATTCACACCGGGCACATATTCAATATCTTCATACCCAAAATCAAGATTCTGCATGCCCCGATTTTGGAATTCTTTCATCCGAACTTCAATGTTTATGAGACTGTCAATATCAGCTGAAACAGGATGGGTAATTAAACTTACAGAAGAAAAGAAACCAGCACGAAGCAGAGTTCTTTTTGTTTTATCCATTAAACTTTTTCGAAATAAATCACCCTTTTTAAAAGCAAATTCATTCCGAACATAAGCGGAGTCGATTAATTCAGTTCCTGAAACCCATGCATTGTGAATAAAAACATCGGGACCTTCATTAATCTCCAGTCTTAATTTTACTGAATCTTGTATTTCTTGTTGAATATTTAATCGAAAAAAGAATTTCCCTTCTTCCTGAAAAGCATCATCCACAATCGTCAAATTGGTATTAATAAGTACCGGGTTATAAGGGCGATTCATTTTCAATCCTAACAGAGTAAGAATCTCTTTTTCTTTAAATGATTCGAGCCCTGTAATGGTGACTGAATCGAGATGATATTGTTTTCCCTCATCGATCATGAAAAAGATATCCACTTTAGAATCATCTACCGAAAATGAATCTTTCACAACTGTCTCAAGAAATCCATTTGAATGGTAAAAGTTTTTTATGGAAATGGCATCCAACTTGAGGAGTCTCCGATCAAAATCAACTTGTGAAAACAGTAAAAAGGAGGATGGCTTTAATTCCACCTGTTCTCTCAACTGTCTCCGAGAAAAAGAATTATTCCCAATAAAATTTAAACTGCTCACCGAACGCGGATCACCACGTTGTGCAGAAAAAGATATTGTAGCAACAAATGTCACTAGACATAAAATTAGTTTTCGCATTTAATAGATCTATCAGTATGTACGTCGAACGCGGAACTTCATATGGATATTACCCGCTTCATCCACATTACCAATGACCGAGAAATTAGGATTTAATTTATATTCTACACCCACCTTCTTTTTATAAGCACCTACAAGTGAAAAAGACCGTCGATAGCTAAAACTGAAATTTTTATTTACCCTGGCGCTAATACTAAATTCTTCTCCTGCATCTGGATTTAATAAATCTCCAGAAATTTCCACCCCTTCTATGAGTCCAGCAGATTTCAGCCCCGTCGCTTGAATAAAATTTCTCTCTAATTGCCTTTCTAAGTATGCACCAAGAATAGTCTGAGCTTGGGTACCTAACCCTTCGCTAGTGAATCCATCTTCGACCACACGGGTATTAAAGGTAAGTAATTGAAGGATATCACTTTCTGTATATCCTTTATTGCTGTCGAATCTCCATTCTGGATTATCAAAAGGACCAAATACACCCAAAATGATTTCAGCATCTCCTATCTTAGTGGATGCTGTCAACTCAAGGAAAGGATTAAATCCCTGTCCATCCAATGTCATAACTCCTTGGAGATTCTCAAACACATCTCCAACATAAAAATATATTTCACCTTCGATAAATTCTATTTCACCCGAATAATCCCAATCACCGCCAAACTGTTTGGATATAGCCAATTCTCCGGATATTGTAGCATCAATCTGTGAATTACGAATTGAGAAAGTATCCTCAATCGGAAATCGAATATTATAATTAGTCATTGTTCTCCCCTTTGCTTCGGCAGATTCAACTGATTCAGTCCCCATAAACTCCATATATACGGCACCATTTTTGGCGGCAATAGTTCCATTGATTTCTAAGGTATCTTTCCCGACAACCGTTACATCTAAATCTCCGTACCCCTCAATATCGCCCGTTAATGACCGAAAGAAAACATCATTTCCCAAAGCATGTATATTAAATCTTGGTTCGAAGAATTTTGTAAAATCCAACCCTCCAGAAATGGTTAGATTACGGCTTGAATCAATTTTAGTTTGTGTATCATAAAGTACAGCGGAAAACGTTTGAATCGATAATTGATTATATATAAGGTTCGCATTAGCAGAAATATGTCGAATTGGCTCATCCATTAGGACTGTATAAATATATCCATTTTCAATGGTTATGTGACCATTGCGTATCAAATTTTCAGGTGGTCCTTCTATATCCAGCGTCATATTTATATCACCGACAATAGAGTCTATTTCGGCTAAATATTCGGATAAAAAGACCACAGAGTGTAGGCTGCCTTCAGTGGTAACATATAGTTCACCACCCGGATCCCAATCATTTAAATTGGGAGATGCCATGTCATAATCAATAGGTAAAATAGCTGAGCCTGTTATATGGTTTTTATTCCACGTTGAACTGAATTGACTGAATTCCAGTTTTTTATTGGAATATTGCCCTGTACCGCGGACCGTACCGAGGGGAATTTTTCCATAAAAAGCATTCTCTACTTTTCCGTTCAAATCAAATCGTGTATTCTGTGTGGTTCCACCCATATTATAATTTCCAGTTAAATTACCGAATAACAAATGTTCCCACTTAGGTGCAAATTGTGTGAGGATCTTCATATCAATATTTTTAAAACTAGACTGAAAATCCACCGGGATTGGTTGAGTGGAATCAGCGAAAATTGGAAAAGTTCCCATTACCTGCAATCCTGTTTTGTCTCCTTCCGTCAAAGTCAATTCTTCTAAATGCAATATACCTTCTCTATACAGGGACGAAATATAAAATTCATCAAAGGATTGACTCGCCAATTCTCCGTTTTTTAAAGTGATATCCAGACTGAAATCATCCGGATTTAAATCCTGACCCAAGGAGACCTCTCCAAAAACAGTTCCTGAAAAATCATATCCAAAATCCCAATTAGCCAATTTGATTAATTCTGCTGATACATTTGAAAATTTTAATCGTCCCTGAAAAGGGTTTGTTTTAACGAATCCCTCAATAATTCCATCATCCACATGGATTTCAAAAGGATCAAACGAAAACCGATCATCCAATAGTGTAATTGTCAGTGGTCTTGGATTTCCCATAAAATGACCCTCATAAGCAATTTGAAACCGATCCAAAAATAAAATACTATCATTTCTAATTGAACCATTAAACTGTAAGAAATCCTGACCATTTTTAAGTTCAAAACTGGAAATTTCAATTTGGTCCTGAATAATTTGAAACTCCCCTGTTCCATTTTCAAACCCATAGTCATTCCAACTTCCTTTACCAAATTTAAGTTTGATAGAACCATCCCTGAATTTATTCACATTATCTAAATTTCCTAAAAACTCGAAGGAGGAAAGGGAAACATTTTTATATCTAAAATTCGTTATTTTAAGATTCGCGTCTATCCCCAATGTATCAAAAGGACCCCTTAATGCCATGGACCCCGTGGCTAAACCACTGGATAAAGAGTCTGTCCAAAAATTATTGATTAAAAATGTTGAGGCATCGGTAAGGAGTAAATTAAGATCCATATTTTTTGTTTCAAAATTAGCTTCCCCATGTATAGAGACTATGGATGGGCCAATCGTCATGGTAATAGGGTTTGTTATAGATAATTTATAATCTTTGTATGAAATACCTCCAGAAAACGAAGAAGATTCTCGGTTAAAAAGCAGCGACTCATTGATTTCAGCATTTATATCTAATGCCGTAATTTGTGATTCAAGAATTTCACCCTCAGCCAAAACATATCCGGATAAATTTGTTTTCGGCTGATTGATCATCCATTGGCTTAAATCCAGTGTTCGAAGTTGAATAGTTCCATTAAATCTACCTTTTTTTTCTACTACCCCTTGCATGTTCAGTGATCCGTCTTTACCAGCTAATTCCATGGATTCTAATCGAAAATAATCAGGATATTTTGTCAAATTAAAATGCCCTCCCATATCAAGTCCGAGTTCGTTTCTTACAAATAAATCTCCGATAAAATGTGTAAAATCTGATTTAAAATTGAATGTAGCAGAAATTTTTGATAAGTTAGGCTGCAATGGTAATTTGGAAAAGATTTGACTTGGAATTTCATATTCTGATAAATTCAATTGAGCTTCCATTTCTGACGTCTCACCCCTGTCAAATGAAAATTTTCCATCAACATGAAATCCGTTCATGATTGCATTTTTTACTTCAACTTCCACACCATGGGAAGATAATTGCCCCCTGATATTTTTCATGGCAATATCAATTCTGGGAACTGCACAAAAAAATTCAAATTCTCGTAAATTAATTTCCATGGCATCCTGACCTTCATTCACTTGGCCGTCAATCAGAAAATGGACCGATCGAGTTGAATCATTTATGGGAATAAACACGTGACCATCTACATAGATATTTTGAATGCTTAAGGGGATTTTTTCCGGAGAAAATTCGATTGAATTAATAGAAGCGGAATCATCACCTGGTTTAAAATAGGGTTGAATAGCAACATTGGATACGGATAATTCTTCAATTTCTACCCGACTAAATAACAATGGTGCTATTTTTATTTTTGTCGAAATACTGGGCAGAAATATAGAGGCACCATTTTTATGTTTTAAGGATACATTATCCGAATATAAAGTGGAAAATAAGTGACCAGAGAATTTACTGATTTCTATATTCCATCCATTTTCATTCAATTGGTTATTGAGATAGGATTCTAAGCGGTCTTGCCACATACTGGGCTTGAATAGCAAATACCCTGCAAACACAATTACAAGGGCAAGAATGAAATAAATGGTTCGTCTTTTCGTCATTGATGAATGAATCGCTTTGGCATAGTTACGAAATTACGGGTCTTCTGTTCCATAAACAAAAAAAGCGTCTCGAATGAGACGCTTTTTTTTTTACTGATTTTTTAGGTGAATTAATCTACAACTTCAAAATCTGCATCTTCTATTTCAGCATCATCTTTTTTCTTAGATTTTGACTTTTTACCTTCATCCCCTTGTTCAGGTTCTTGAGTTTGAGTCTCTTCCTTAGCTGATTCATACATTTTTGAAGCTACTCCATTCCATGCTGTGTTCAGTGCATCTATCGCTGCTTTTAAGTCATCTGCACTGGATCCATCTTTCGATGCAGTTACTTTTGCCACTGCATCTTCCAGCGTTTTCTTTTCACCATCATCTAATTTATCTTTGTACTCTTCTATATTCTTTTCCGTTTGATAAATCAATTGTTCCGCCTGGTTTTGCAAATCAATCATTTCACGTTTGGATTTATCTTCACCTTCGTGTTTCTTAGCATCGTTCACCATTTTATCCACTTCTGCATCGGATAATCCACTAGACGCTTCTATGCGGATACTTTGTTCTTTCCCGGTTGCTTTATCTTTAGCACTCACGTTTAAAATACCATTTGCATCAATATCAAATGTTACCTCCACTTGAGGCACACCTCTTTGGGCAGGTGGAATACCATCAAGATGGAACCGGCCAATTGTTTTATTATCCACTGCCATTTCACGCTCACCCTGAAGCACATGAATTTCCACTGTGGTTTGATTATCAGCTGCCGTAGAAAACACTTGGGATTTTTTTGTAGGGATTGTTGTATTTCTTTCGATGAGTTTTGTGGAGACACTTCCCAAGGTTTCAATACCCAGAGAAAGGGGCGTTACATCCAGAAGGAGAATATCATCCACGTCTCCCGCAAGTACGCCACCCTGAATCGCAGCACCAATGGCAACCACTTCGTCCGGATTTACACTTCTATTGGGTTCTCTTCCAAATATTTCCTTAACCTTTTCCTGAATTTTAGGAATACGGGTAGACCCACCTACCAAAATCACTTCATCGATATCAGAAGCTTTCAGGCCCGCATCTTTGATTGCTTGTTTACAGGGATTAATGGTTCTTTCCACAAGGTCTGCAACTAATTCTTCAAACTTAGCCCGGGTGAGCGTCAAGTTTAAATGTTTTGGACCTGACGAATCAGCTGTAATAAAAGGTAAATTAATTTCAGTTTTCTTTGAACTAGATAACTCTCTTTTTGCCATTTCAGCAGATTCGCGAAGACGCTGCAAAGCCATGGGGTCTTTCTTCAAATCAATACCATCACTTTTTTTGAATTCAGCTGCAATCCAATTAATCACTTTTTGATCGAAGTCATCTCCGCCTAAGTGTGTATCACCATTGGTTGATTTTACTTCAAAAACGCCATCGCCTAATTCAAGAACGGAAATGTCAAAAGTACCGCCGCCTAAATCAAATACAGCGATGGTTTCTTCTTTTTTCTTATCCAACCCATAGGCTAAGGAAGCTGCCGTCGGCTCGTTGATAATACGACGGACATTTAATCCGGCAATTTTACCTGCATCCTTAGTTGCTTGACGCTGAGAATCATTAAAATAAGCCGGGACGGTGATTACTGCATCCGTTACAGTTGTGCCTAAATGTTCTTCTGCCGTTTGTTTCAACTTTTGAAGAACCATTGCACCAATTTCCGGTGGTGTATATTCTTTATCGCTTGCTGTCACAACAACAGAACCAGACTTTCCTTTACTGACCTTATAGGGTACTTCTTCAATTTCTGTGCCTACTTCATTGTACATTCGGCCCATAAACCGTTTAATTGAAAAGACCGTATTTTCTGGATTGGTGACAGCCTGGCGTTTTGCCGACTGCCCTACAAGACGATCACCATCTTTTGTAAATGCAACAATTGAAGGGGTTGTGCGCCCGCCCTCTGAACTGTTAATAACTGTAGGTTCTCCACCTTCAAGAACAGCCACACATGAGTTAGTTGTTCCGAGGTCGATTCCGATAATTTTTCCCATTTTTATACTCCTTAAGTGGGTGAATATTAAATACTAACCCATAAAAGTCAATTATTATGCCATAATAAATTGTAGAACAATATGGCAGACATATAATAATTTGTCATTATATATGACAGATATACGCTAAGAATCGAGAGATTTGGTCGGTTTTTTACCTTTTTTAGGTTTCTTTTTGGAGGAAATTTTTTGCGTGGATTTTGCTTTAACGGGTAAAAATTCAAACTCTTTACGATTTACATTCACTTTGATCCCATCTGAGCCACTAAATGCTTTTCCCAATAATAGTTCTGACAAAGGATTTTCTAACGAATTTTGAATTTCTCTGCGCAGAAATCTAACGCCATATTCAGTACTAAATCCTTTTTCTACTATTAATGATTTTGCTTTTTTAGTTACAGATAATGTTAATCCCATCTTATCCAAATTTTTATGAAGATCCATGAGTTGTAAATCTATGATGTTTAAAACGTGGTCTTTTGACAATGGGTGGTAAACAATCGTTTCGTCCAGTCGATTTAAAAATTCCGGACTAAACGTTCCTTTCACCCGATCTAAAATGCTATCCCGCATATCTTCATAGTTTGTTTCTTCACTATCTTCGGAAAAACCAAATGATCCACCCCCTTGAATTTCTTTGGTTCCAATATTTGAAGTCAGAATAATGATGGTGTTCCGAAAATCCACTTTTCGACCTAGTCCATCCGTTAACACACCTTCATCAAATAATTGCAATAGTACATTAAAAACATCTGGATGTGCTTTTTCAATTTCATCAAATAATATGACGGAATATGGATTGCGTCGAACTTTTTCTGTCAGTTCACCACCTTCTTCATACCCCACATATCCCGGTGGCGCACCAATCAATCTTGAAACAGAAAACCGTTCCCCATATTCACTCATATCCAGTTTAATGAGCGCTTCTCCATGACTGAATAAATAATGAGCTAATACCTTTGCCGTTTCAGTCTTTCCTACACCAGTCGGCCCCAAAAACAGGAATACGCCAATTGGCCGATTGGGACTTTTAAGTCCAGCCCGGGATCGTTGTATCGCGCGACTGATACTGTTAATAGCTCTATCTTGCCCCACAATCCCTTCCGCCATTTCATCTTTCATTTTGAGTAGTTTTTGGCCTTCTGACTGGGCAACTTTACGGACAGGAATTCGCGTTACCATTGACACCACATCCGCAATACTGTCTTCCGTTACTCGAATGGGATTAGAAGCCTCATTTATCTGCCAATCTTTCTGAAGATTTTGCAACTTTCGAACTAGTTTCTGTTCTGTATCTCTGAGATTTGCTGCATCCTCAAATCTTTGTGCCACCACGACTGAATCTTTTTCTATCCGGACTTTTTCAATTTCAAGTTCAAGATCTATGACTTCTTGGGGTACTTTCATATTTAGCATGTGAGAACGGGAGCCCGCTTCATCCATAATATCGATGGCTTTATCCGGTAAATATTTATCGGTTATATAACGATGGGAGAGCTCAACACATGCTTCAATCGCAGCATCATCGTAATTAACATTATGGTGTTTTTCGTAACTGGATTGAAGACCCTTCAGGATTGCAATAGATTCATCTGCTGATGGCGGTGCCACATTCACCTTTTGGAAACGACGTTCCAAAGCACCGTCTTTTTCTACATACTTTCGATATTCATCAAGAGTCGTTGCGCCAATACAATGGATATCCCCACGGGCCAAAGCCGGTTTAAACATATTGGATGCATCCAGAGAACCTGAAGCACCACCGGCACCAACCAAAGTATGAAGTTCATCAATAAATAATATCAGATCATCGGTTTTCTCTAATTCAACCATTATCGTTTTCATGCGTTCTTCAAACTGGCCCCGATATTTTGTTCCTGCAACAAGTCCAGCTAAATCAAGAGATAAAATTCGTTTATTGTGCAATAGCCGTGGAACATCCTTGGTGATTATTTGTTGTGCAAGTCCCTCAATTATTGCCGTTTTACCTACACCCGGTTCACCAATAAGTACTGGATTATTCTTTTTCCGCCGCGATAATATTTGGGCCACCCGTTCAATTTCATTTTGCCGACCAATCACCGGATCGAGCTTTCCTTTTCGGGCCATTTGAGTAATATCCCGTGAGAAATGATCCAATGCGGGTGTTTTTGATTTGGGTGATTTTTCTTTCCGTTTAAGCTTTGGCTTCACTGACTTTTCAACCCGACTATCATCCTGAATTAAATCCACAACACTGTCATAATTCAAGTTATGAGCATTCAAAACTTCGTAAGCAATACCTTCTGTCTCTTTAAGCATAGCTAATAGAAGATGCTCGTCATCTGCAATTGTGACTCCCAACGCAGATGCTTCATTAAAGGCATTCCTAAGAATCCGTTCTGCCCGGCGAGTCAAGGGTAAATGTCCCAATGTCATGGTACCGCCAGATGTCTTAATCATATCCTCTACCATGGCACGTATATCTTCAATGTCACAGTCATAAATATCAAAAATCTTGGAACCAAGTCCAGAATCTTCACGCAAAAGACCCAACAATAAATGCTCGGAACCCACATAACTATGTCCCAGGCGAATGGCTTCCTCCTTGGCATATTTCATTATGCTCTGTACGCGTTTGGAAAAATTTTCTTTCATGCTACTCTGAAATTAAACAGGGATTACCCAGTATCAAAACTTATCTGTGAGAGAAAGTGACCCATTTTCAAGATAATATTTTGTTTTTCCAATGGATGCAACCTCTGGATTATGGGTGGTAATTACAAATGCTTGATTGAAATCAGCATTAATCTTTTTAAACAAATCCACCAGGCGATTCGCATTCCCCAAATCAAGGTTGCCTGTAGGTTCATCGGCCAAAACCAGTTTGGGTTCATTCATGAGGGCCCGAACCACCGCTACACGCAGACGTTCCCCACCGGATAGTTGGGATGGAAAATGATCCTTCCGATCAATAAGACCGATATAATCTAATAATTCATTCGCTTTATGATGGTCGCCATCATTCCCTGCAATTTGATTTGGAATGAGCACATTCTCGTATGCGGTAAATTCCGGTAATAAATGGTGAAACTGAAAAACAAAACCAAGAACCACATTTCGTAATTGGGCCAATTCATTATTTGATAGCGAATCAATAGATTTACCATCTAACATAAGTGTTCCAGAATCCGGCTTATCCAATGTACCCAGTATATTGAGCAAAGTTGATTTACCTGCGCCACTGGGACCCATTATTGTAATGAGATTGCCAGAATCAATTTCTATTGAAATATTCTGAAAAACAGATAAAGTTTTTTCGCCATTCCTAAAGGATTTGGATATTTTTTTTGCTTCTAAAATCATTTCTCTAAATAAATAGCTTCTAAGGGTGAAATCATCAATGCCCGTTTCGCTGCAATGAATGAAGATAAAATGACCATTCCCAAGGAAATAGACAAGATCGTAATGACATCACCAGAAAAAATAACCATAGGCAAGTAAGGTGTAAAATATATATCCTCTGGTAAGGAGATGAGGCCGAAAACATTTTGGGCAAGGATAAATATTAGACCAATTCCTAAGCCTGCCGCAATACCCAGACCACCAATCATCCCTCCTTGATACATGACGATAGATTTTACCAATCCTCGCGTGGTTCCCATGACTTGAAGAATTCCATATTCTCTTACTTTTTGTGCTGTAACCAATACCAATGTGGTCACTAGATTAAAACAGGCAACCAATATAATCAAACTCAGAACCGCCAGCGCACCAATTCGCTCAAATTGCATCGCACCGAATAATTCACTATGGAGATCTCCCCATGTATAAACATGGGCCTTCGTAAATCTTCTTTGGATGGTTGCCTTTACTTTATCAATCTCGGCATTTTCAGTGAGGCGAATATCCACACCATCCGAACCCTCTTTACGAATAAACAGTTTTTGACCAACACTTGCTGGAATAAATGCAATTTTATCATCCAAATCCAGTACTTGAATATTAAAGATTCCACCCACAACGCATTGAATTTGCCGCGGGATTCCCCAACTGGATCCATGGTCGATGGGACTCATAATCCTGAATCCATCTCCCAAATTAAGGTTCAAGCGTCGAGCTGTCATTTCACCTATAAATACCGGAGGTAAATCTGAACGACTATCTACTTTCAACATATTTAATTTGTAAAATGAGGTTATCATTTCAGGATCCACAGCCTTGAGTAAAACCATCCGTTGGGAATCATCCCGCCCGAGGATTAATCCTTTTCGTTCTTGAAATGACATGACCGATTTTACCCCATCAATTGATTGAATTTCCTCGATGCTGCTATTCCAATCGGTTAATCCACTCACGCGAATATCACCTTCGAAACCGATAATTCGACTCACGACACGTGATTCAAACCCATTGAGAATCGATACAGAAAGAATCATGGCCATACATCCCACGGCCAAACCAATTATAGCGATCCACCCAGTCAGCCGACTGGGGCCGGCCCCTTTACCACCAAGCATAAATCGACGGGCAATAGATTGAGAAAATTTCATTCGTAATTCAATGCCTTCGCCGGTTGAATATTCCCCGCACGAATCGTGGGCCAAATGGCAGCTATTACCGCAAAAATAGCTGAAATAATCGTTACTATACCCACATGAGCTAAATTTACATCAAGTGGAATAAAATCCATAAAATACACATCCTCAGGTACGGTAATTAGTTTAAAAGTATTCTGCAGCCAGGCAAGCAACAGGGCCAACGCGGATCCAAAAACACCACCGGCCACACCAATAATAAACCCTTTGGCAAGAAAAACTTGCTTCAACTTCGATTGAGTCATACCTAATGATCTTAGGATACCAATTTGACGTGTTTTATCCAGTACAATCATAGCCAATGCTGAAATAATATTAACAATACCCACCAGAGCGATAAGACTGAAAATAAATAAAATTGGCCACCGTTGGACATCCATCCATTTGAACAGGGCGCGGTTCTTTTCTTTCCATGTCATGACCATATATGGATAGGCCAATTCTTCTCCTAATAACTGGGAAAAATCATTCACCAATGCAGAATCATTCAACCTGAGAATATGGCCGGATACATTCCCCTCCAAATTGAATAAGCCATCTGCCAGTTTCAAATTTGTATATACGAGAGATTGGTCATATTCAGACATACCAGAATGAAAAATTCCAGTAACCGTAAATTGCTTCAATCGTTTTTTAGCACCCCTTAACGTTGCTAAATCAAACAAAACAGTTTTATCTCCAATATCAATATTTAATTGATTCGCTAATCTTTCTCCTATAATCAATCCTCGATTATCTAAATCAATGGATCCACTGACCAATATTTTTTTTATAAAATCAACACCGGTATGTTCAAGCCCTTCAACAATGACACCTTCAGCGGACTTCCCTTTTCGCAATAACGCAGGGCCCTGAATGAATTTTGATTGAACTACTTCTTCATTATAAACAGATATAAACTGATCCAATTCTTTAATATTTGACGGAATTGGGTTATTTAAATAATGGCGGATGCGAATGTGGCCATCAAAGTCAGCAATTTTTTCTGAGATAACTCTTTCGAATCCGTTGAGAATAAATAATGTAATAAGGAGTGCCGAAATACCAACCGCAAGTCCCGCCACGGACAGGACACCGGCAATTCGGGTAAAACTCCCTTTTTGAGTTGACCGGAGATATCGCGTGGATAGGTAAAAAGGGAAATTCACCAGATATATATTATTCTTCTGTTCGCATAGCTGGAAAAAGGATCACATCTTTAATGGTCACATTTTCTGTAAGAAGCATGACCAAGCGATCCACACCAATCCCTACACCGCCCGTAGGTGGCATTCCAGTTTCCATGGCCTGAAGAAAATTTTCATCAACAGGATGAGCTTCATCATCTCCGCCTTCTGCCAACCGGGCTTGGGATTCAAACCGTCCCCTTTGATCAATGGGGTCATTTAATTCTGTAAACGCATTGGCAAATTCCGCACCGCCAATAAATAATTCAAATCGCTCAACCAAATGTGGATTTCCACTACGATGTTTCTTCGCTAATGGCGAAATAGCTTTTGGATAATCCGTCACAAATGTGGGCTGCACCAGATTTGGTTCTACCAATGCGCTCATTAATTCATCAAGCATTTGTCCATAATTGGCATTTTCTTCCACTTCGATATTATTGGATTTACATACTTTTTTCATTTGATCAATAGATGCTTCAGTTAAATCTTCACCCGTTGCATCCTTCAGCAATTCTAGCAAAGGACGTCGCTGAAATGATTTGGATAAATCTATTTCCATTTCACCCCAAGTCACCTGCAATGCATCTATATTTTTTGCCACACTTTGAATCATATTTTCTACCAAATTCATATTGTCTTCATAATCTGCATATGCCCAATAAAATTCCAACATAGTGAATTCAGGATTATGATTCCGGTCCATTCCTTCATTGCGAAAATCTTTGGCAATTTCGTAGACGCGATCCATTCCACCAATAATCAGTCTTTTTAAATATAACTCATCAGCAATTCGCAAATAAAGTTGCTGGTCCAGAGCATTGTGATGTGTCGTGAAAGGCCGGGCATTAGCACCGCCATAGAGTGGTTGAAGGACAGGCGTTTCCACTTCTAAAAACCCTAAATTATCCAAATGATCTCTGAGTCCACGAATGATTTTTGCCCGCTTAACAAAAGTATCTCTTACTTCCGGATTCACAATTAAATCTAAATGGCGATTACGATAGCGCTGTTCCTTATCGCTGAAGGCATCAAAAGTTTCCCCTTCTTTTTCTTTCACAACCGGTAAAGGACGAATGGATTTGCATAAAATTGTAATTGAATTTGCGTGGACAGATATTTCGCCCATTTTTGTTTTAAAGGCATATCCCTGAACGCCCACAAAGTCCCCCATATCCAACAATTTAAAATGGGAATAATTATCTTCACCCACATCATCTCTACGAATAAAAATCTGAATTTTTCCTTTTCCATCCTGAATGTGAAAAAATGAAGCTTTTCCCATTTTCCGAAGGGACATGATACGCCCTGCAACATTTACATCTTTATTTTCCAGGTTTTCAAAATCATCAAGGATATTTGAACTAAAATGGGTGGGCTCATATTTTTGCGGATAGGGGTCCACACCTGCTTCCCGAAGTTTGGTTAATTTTTCTTTCCGAAAATCAATGATTTGATTAAGGCTTTTATTCGATTCTGGGCTGGGTTGATTTTTATTCATTAATCTAATTTCTATGGGCTGTTTGGTTCATAAAGTATTAAAATTTTAGCAACGAAATTACAGTACAATTTTGATTCGATTAAACAGGAAACAATTCAAGTAATATTTAACTTTCAGGTCCGGGAGAATGTATTTACTTAAATTTCTGATAAACTTGGGTATGTTTCCCAAGCATAGTTAGATATAAATATTTTAAATCAACTTTAAAAATCAGTAACCAATCCGGTTTTATATGAATTGATTCGAAATCTCCTATTTTACCCTTGAGCGGATGCCTTTTATACTTTGGAATAATAACTTTTTTGTTTTGGAGCGTCGATATTATTGATTTTAATAATTTGAAATCTTTCTCTGAATATTTTCCACTTTTTTTATCTCGCTTCAAATCCTTTTTAAAAGATTTTTCAACAATGAGTTGAAGCAATCTCAGATTCCTAATTCTTCAAACAATTCATTGGCTGTTTCATAAATTTCGATATTTTCTTTATTATTTATATTTTTAGCACGCATCTCCAATTCTTCTGTGGGCAAACTCAATTCAAAAGGAATCTTTTGTTCCATGGCAACTTTGGCGATAAATATATTAACCGCATCTCCAAAACTTAGACCGAATTTTCTAAATACAGATTTTGCTTCTTTATAGAAACTGTCCTCAACTCTTACACTGGTTTGAATTTTCATTTTTGTACCTGCATGTTTTATGTAAATTACACCATTTGGAGTATTTAATAAAAGTAATAACTTAGAGCGTTGCGGTACAAAACAACTTTGGGGAAGATTTGGATGAACTGTGAACCAACCGATATGCGAAATAATCAGGTGCTTGATACAAAACATTACCTTCCGCAAAGATTGTGAAAAGCAACTTCAATATTTATCTTTAATTATTTTTAATCATTTTACTTTCAAGATGAAAACTATTCCCACGAATTGAAAATATTCTAATTTCATCGACTGATTGAGTAACATTCTTCAAATCAATTTTAGTGTTTTCAGGTTTCTTTTTTTGGTCTGTATCTTTCAGGACTTTTAACCAACTTTCACCTCCTCCGATAAATTCTAATTCTTTCATATTCAATAGATTTTGATCGATTGACACTTCATAATGATTAAAATGTTCGATTAGAATGGAAACCATTTTGAGTTTTTTATTATCTTCCCCAATCTGTTTGGAGCCATTTTTCGGTGTATCAATCTTTGGCTCAATCAGTTGTTTACATGCTTGGAAAATAATTAAAAGTAAATAATTTCTTGAGTGATGAAAAGAGGGTTGAAAATAATTTTCTTCATTCCTTAACTCTTTTTTCATACTTTGGTTAAACCACTCCTCCGTCCCGATATATTTCACTTCAATATCATATTTAATATTTTTTGGATTGGATCCGCTAATATCATGTCTGCCACCCAATGCTGATAAATTATCTATCGTCCACCCATTATTTTCTAAATAATATGCGTATTGCAATTCTTTAAGATGCCTCTGATATATCCGATATTTTTCAAATTTTTCATAATCAGCGGATTTGTTCATCCAATTTTCTTGCAAATCTTTTATATGATTATTTCCGACTGCATCTTTCCTAATAATTCCATTTTCATCTAATAAATAACGATGGACAGGGTTTGTATAATTACTCAGTTCTTCATCATCATATGCAAGAAATGAGCTATAATTATAGGTTGAAGTTTCATTATAAAGCATTTTTATTATATTTACATTGAAATCCTTCCAAATTTCATCTGGCAAAAATATCTTTTTTAATGCCGGACATCCCACACGCACTTTGGAAAATTCTTTAAGTACATTTCCACTCGACTGAACAGGTAAATTTTGACAAATACAATTTTTAAAACTATTGTTTAATTTCATGATGTATTTAAAAACTCATTAATAAAAAAGTGGTTAGCTCGTTTTTTTCAATTCATTTATACTTTTAGATCCCAAAATAATATGGTGGTTTTGAATTGTTATTATATCTAAAATCCCTAATCCCTCACGCACCGAACAGAAATTCCGAGTCTCTTATTGGCATCAATTTGTTCTCGTGGAGGGTTTCTATGGAATCGCATTCGTTTTCAAGTAAAATCTTGGCTAATGTTCAGAATAATTCCACAAAATGATACTCTTTGAAAAATACTGTTTTCGCAGTGAACTCATTTCTAGTCCCTGATTAATCTAACAGATTTGCCACCGCTCATACTACCAGAGTAGCGTAATGCATTTGCTCTATCGTGAAGCAGAATCAAGGACAATGCGTCACGATTGTTATTGCAACTACTGCACTTAGTTGAAGACCAATATAGGCCCTGACTGCCCACAGAACTAAAGTAACCGCCGGAGCTGGAGTAAATACTGGAGGCCCGGGAACCACCAGGTATAGCTGTAAAGCCACTCTCGTTGGTGGCCCCTGTATTTGGGCTGTTCCAGTGGGCTGTTCCTGTTTCTTTTAGTTTTCCTCCTGGATCATTACCAAGAAATCCTATTAGTGTCGTCCATTCATCATCTGTTGGCACATGCCAACCTGTAGGTGCAATGATTCTATTATCAGTGATTGCATACCAATTGTACAAATAACCATAAGTATTTGCGTTGCCATCATCATCATTATAAACAGCGTAGGCACCCGTGGTGAGATTTGACCAGTCTGAATTGCTGTGTACTTTTGGAATGGCACTACCATCTCTATACTTAGTTACCTTTAAATTTTCGGCCATCCATGCCTGACCCCCAATTTTCACTGTTTTATAATCATTTCCATCAATATCAGTTACAGTTTCACAATAGTTTTCATCAATACCTGTATTACCCCCAACGCAAATACTACATATATTGATAATTGCGCTACCATCGCAATCACCATTACAATCTATAACGGCTGATCCATTCCAAACTCCAAGACAGTCCTTCAAGAAATTGACGAGTTCTTCCTTAGAATACGCTGATTCGTTAAACTTCGTATACGCCTTAACACGGTAGGTATAATCATTCCCCAGTGTCAAACCAGGATCAGTGTATTCTGAGGAATTTTCACCTAATTCCGCAATTTGGCTAAAGTTAGATCCATCAACTGACCGTTCTATTCTGTATCCGCTTTCAAAACTACAGTTATCACTCCAAGTTAGTTGAATAGATTGGTCATCAATAGGTGTAGCAGTTAAATTACTCGGTGGCGGAAAAATTGTGTTCGTCGCCGTCGAGGTGGCATACCCAGAATTATTCCCATCGGTGAATGCTCTTATTCGATAAGTGTATGTCGTACCAAATTTCAATTCCGTAGCAATATACTCAGTAATATCTTCATCTAATTCCGCGACTTGGCTAAAGGGTGTTCCATCATCTGATTGCTCTATTCTGTATCCTTTTTCAAAAGAACAATTGTCCGACCAAGTCAATCGAATGCTTTGGTCGTCTATGCCTGTGGCTGTTAAATTGGTTGGTTCAGGGAAAATTGTATTGGTTCCTTCAACTGTCACATACCCCGATTCATTTTCATTTGTGAATGCTTTAATTCGGTAAGTATATGTTGGTCCATATTTCAATATTGTATCCTTGAATTCAGTAATATTTTCTCCTAATTCCGCAATTTGGCTAAAGTTTGTACTGTCTGAAGATCGCTCTACTCTATACCCTTTTTCAAAATTGCAATTATCTTGCCAAGTCAGTTGAATTGATTGGTCATCGATGGGAGTAGCCATCAAATCAGTCGGGGATGGAAAACTTGTATTTGTTGGGTTAGAAGTGGCATCACCGGATAAATTCTCATCGGCGAATGCATTTATACGATAAGTATACGTACTACCGAATTTTAATCCCGAGTCCGTGAAATCAGATATATTTGCTGCTAATTCTGTAATTTGAGAATAATCAACACCACCTGAATTGCGGCTTATTTTAAATCCTGAGATTCGTGTTTCTTTTTGGGACCATGTGAGTTTGATTTGAGAATCATTTAAAACTTGGGCTTGCAAATTTGAAGGTGCCCATTCATTTTTTCCCAAAGTGGTATATCTGTCAAATGGGTTATCTCGAACCCGCTCAGGTTGATCACATGTTGAAAAAAAATAATGCGAAAATCAGAAATGGTATAGTTGTTGAATTTTTCATTTTATTTTAAATAAATTAATATTTTCCTAAGACCTAAATCATTCTATCAATGTAATAATCCGGATTCCGATGTTGATGGGCTATGCAAGTAATATGGATTGTATCCTTTTCGAATACATATAGAATTAAAAACGGAAACCTTTTGATTAAAGATCTTCTTGTTCTTTTACCCACCTTATTCCAGATTGTTGGATGGTTGATAATTATTTTTATTGATTTATTGAATTCATTTAAAAATTGATCTCCTAAGCCAATTAATTGATCTTCATAATAATGATAAGTGTCAATGAATTCTTTATCAGCAGGATGGACAAATATTAAATTCATTTATCCAACATATTCATCACTTCTTCATACGAAAAAGCTTTTACTTTTCCTGACTTATAAGCATCATATCTTTTTTCAGATTCCTCAATCCATTCATTTTGGATTTCCATATCTGGTTTATCTAAACTTTCGAGCAGGAGTTCAACCAATTGAATTTTTTCAATTGATTTTAATTCTAATACTTCTTGTTGAATATTTTCTTTTAGCATTTTGGTGTCCTTTCGATAATTATCTATGTCAATCACCTTTAGAATTTAGGCATAATCCGCACCTTAGTTCAATTCGGTGAACATCTGTTTAGTGATTCATCGGTATATTAAGAATATATTTCCTGAATTCATTCTCTCACACCCTCAGTTTCAATTTTATTTTTTAATTCCTTTATTTCAGTATTAATGGGTACGATCCTTGTAAAACAAGCGCCACCCAATCCCAATGAAATGGGTGCCAATTTATCTTCTTTTTCCAATTGTTCAAAAAGTGCAGTTGCATTTGATTCCGCTGTTTGATACTCATCATAATGTTTATTTGCAGCATATTTAAAATAGCCGCCTAAACCTGCAAGAAATGCACCGCTCCCCAGCCAAATATTTCTTTTCCTTTTTAATGATTGGATTTCTTTTTCAATTGAAGCAATTGAGACTAATTGGACGAAAACCGATGTTCTTTTATTCCACTCAACATTAATATCCTTTTCAAGTTTTAAATATCCCGGTTTTGTAAAAAGTACCGTATAATTTCCGGTAGGAATATTATTCAATGTTTGTGCCGTGGTCCCATATATCGATTTGTTATTAAGGAACACAAATTCAACATTTGATGGGTCTGAACTTTCAATATGAACAGAACCAACTTTTCTTGTAAGTGATGCATCAATTGTTTTTTTATCTCCTACCGAAAGAGTAAAACTTTCGGTGTAAGATTCATAATTTGTTTAGTTAGAATAACTTGGTATTCACCCGGGTTCAATACAATTCTATTTTGGGGAGTGGTGTAATTCAGTGGGAAGCCTACAATATTTATTTTGGCACCACTTGGCTCACTGATGATTGAAAGTTTTGGCGCAATCTCTAAAGTTACCTCAGCTTTATTCACAATATCCTTATCAAGAAAAACAGTGCGGGTATGTTTAACAAACCCTGGTTTTTCAACCTCTAGTTTGTGAGAACCAACGGGTAAGTCAATAATTGATACGGGGGTCAAACCATATCGTTTCCCATCCACAATTGCAGTAGCGCCCTCTGGTGTAGAAAATACATTCAGGTTCACGGTAAATAATTCAAGCCGTATTGTATGTCTATTGATTATTTCCGGTTCAATATTGAGTACTTTTTTGCCGGTATAATTTCCCTTCTCTACAGAAACGAAATGCTCACCTGAGGAAAGGTTTTCAATAGTCAGGGGTGTCGTACCATCTATTGGCCTATTATCTATACTGATACTCGCGCCAGATGGTGTAGATGTTAGATATAGAGAACCAGAAGAATAATTTGAACGACTAATGGCTTTTAAACCGCTTAATTCTAGGGCAATATTTCGAATCGTTTCTGTCAATAATGTTTCAATGGGACAAGGACAATCTTCTTTTGCCTGAATTGTTAATTCCCCTGTCTCAACATTTATTATTCTTGCAGTAACCGTAAAAATGCTGCCCAGTTTACCTATGGCGCCCCCAACCATAAATTCCACCCCAACTAATTTTCCTACTTCTACCGCACATTCAGCCGTGGTACAGCCAGATTGTTGAAAGCCCTGCTCTTTGAGAACTTCTTCCATCACGGATCGCTCAATAACATTAAAAGCGCCAATTTCAAATAATTCTGTTCGTAGTCTATCGGTGAGAATCGCCGCTTCACTTTTTGTAATATTGTTTGCGTCGAAATCCAATACAGCAATATTAGGTTTAATATCTTGAGCGAAGATATTAGTTAATAAGATAGTGAATATAAATATCCGTGACACCTTTAAAAAGGTAGCGGATTTAATAATATGTGAATAAAGAATCATAACATTTGATCACTGCAAACAATTATGGTTCAAATATACGAAAAAATTATAATACTTGTTTTGGTGGGACTTTTTTTGGCGCTAGCAGGCATAATCAGATGCAATTTTCTATAAATACCACCGGAACTAAAAGTCATCCTCAATTTTAATATCCTGAAATGGATATCTTTTCAAAAGGGCATTCAATTCTTTCTCTTCTTCCTTAAATCGATAATAATAGCTACCATATTTCCACTTTTCTGGGGAATCTACATAACCATGTTTAACCGGGTTATACCAAATATAATTTAATCGTGAAAAATAGGATTTTTCGTACGTGATGCAGGTATCCCAATAATTATAAAAAACTTTTTTGAGTGAATTAACCGCGTTAATTCATCTCTAAAATTCAATAATGAGAACCCTTTCTTTCGATTTAACCGTTTTAAATCATCTTTATTGATTAACAGAGTGTGTTCTCTATCAACACGGTTGATGGACAAAGGATCGGACTCCAAAATATCCTTCCCTAAAATATCGACATCCAAATTGATCGATTCTAAATTATTTAATAGAATATTTAGATTCTTTTTAATCCATAATGCCGAAAAACGATGTGCTTCTCTAAAGATATTTGGTAATGTGGTTGGGTCTTCCGGTGCATTTACCATTAAATGATAGTGATTATCCAAAATCACCCAATCTTCAATCTCCCAATGGTATTTAGTAAACTCGATTTGCAGGGAAGAATATAATTTTTCTTTTGCAGATGATAATCTGAGGAATGGTTCCCTTTCATAAGTAGAAGCCGTTATAAAGTATTTTGTATTCCCCATGAATAAATGGGGCGGATTATGTTTATATGTTTTGAATTCAGTCATTTTATGAAAAACGGTATAATTAAAATTATACTACATACTATACTTCTTCCTCTTATTCTACAATTTCGCCCAATTGGTTCATTAAAAAGGCTTTGATAAATTTATCAATATCTCCATCCATCACAGCCGATACATTTCCGGATTCCTCTTTTGTCCGATGGTCTTTTACCATGTTATACGGATGAAAAACGTAAGAACGAATTTGACTCCCCCAACCAATATCCATCTTGGTATCTTCCAAATCTTTCATGGCTTCTTTTTCTTTTTCAACTTCTGATTGATACAACCGCGCCTTTAATACCTTCATTGCAGACGCTTTGTTTTTATGTTGACTTCGTTCATTTTGACATTGAACAACTATACCTGAAGGAATATGCGTAATGCGAATGGCTGAATCGGTTTTATTCACATGTTGACCTCCGGCACCGCTGGCGCGATAGGTATCAATTCGCAAGTCACCCGGATCAATTTCTATTTCTATTTCTTCTTCTGATGATGGATAAATAAATACGGATACGAAAGATGTATGACGGCGACTATTTGAATCAAATGGTGAAATCCGCACCAAACGGTGGACACCGGCCTCTGCTTTCAACAACCCGTAAGCATAATCCCCCTTAACCTCCATGGTCAAATCTTTGATTCCCGCCTCATCTCCCGGCTGAAGATCCATTATTTCTTTTTTAAATCCCTTTCGCTCAATCCACCGTGAATACATACGGTAAAGCATCTCCGCCCAATCCTGGCTCTCCGTACCACCGGCGCCGGGGTGAATTGTCATAATGGCATTTTGTGTATCCTGCTCATCGCCGAGAATCATCTTTAGTTCTAAATCCTCTATGGTATTCACAAACTTTTTTAGTTCTGAATCAACTTCTTTTAAATCTGCTTCTCCCTCATCAGCGAATTCTAAGAGGACTTCCACATCTCCATGCATTGTATCCAATACTTCCCAAAGAGATATTTCTTTCTCAATAATAGAAATTTTTTTGAGGAGGGCAGATGCTGCCAAATTATCGTTCCAAAAATCAGGCGAAGCAGATGCCTGACGCATTTTTTCTAAATCAGTTTGCTTAACAGATAAGTCAAAGGTACCTCCGCAATTCAGTGTATTTTTTTTGAGCGGTAGCGTATTGTTCTTTTAAATCAAATAATTCCATGGATTAAATTTACTGAAAAATTTCTTCAGAATTTTATAGCTAATATTGTCATAACCGCAACACCGGAAATCAACATCAATAGTTGAATAAATGATTTTTTTGCATCTGTATTATGATGCAGTTCCGGAATCAAATCAGATCCTGCAATATATAAAAATCCACCTGCAGTGAGCGGTACAAGCGCTTCGGTAAAGCCTGAAATGCTTTTTCCGATCTGGAGAGCAAATAATGCACCCACCAAAGCAAGCGAAGCACTGAAAAAATTTACCATTAATGCTTTTTTAACCGAAAGACCTCCATTAATCAATATAGAATAATCACTGATTTCCTGAGGAATCTCGTGGAAGAGAACGGCAGTAGTTGTTGCAATTCCTAATGGAATACTGGCAGCATAACTTATGGCGATTAGAACGCCATCTATAAAATTATGCATGGCGTCCCCAAAAATATTCATGGGGACTACTGGATGAATATGATCATCAGTTGTAGGGTGATGGCAATGACGCCATCTAAAAAATTTTTCCATCACAAAAAAGGTCGCTATTCCTCCAATGGTCCATAATGATACATTTAAAGGATTCGAAGCAGATGCATAAGCCTCCGGCAAAAGATGAATCAAAGCACCACCAAAAAGGCTTCCTGTTGCGAAGCTTACCAAGTAAGTCATAATTCGATTCAGCGTTTTTCCCGAAAGAGAAAGTGTAACCACTCCAGCTAAAGAAACAAGACTGACCAGCAAAACACTGAGGATTGTGTAGGATAAAATTGACATTAATTTTTTATTGACATATCCAAAGTCCTACTTCACATTCAGGACGAAACGTCCTGAATGAGTGTGATGGTAGGTAAACATTGATTTGAACCAACCAATTTAAATCCTACCGCTGGCCGAAGTTGAATCACCCATTATAGTCTTCCCCCAGCCTGCTCCCGGAGGGCTGGCAGGCATTGTGGGGAAGATTTAGATGGGGATTGAATTAATGGAGAATATATAGATGAGAGCACTTGACTTTTCCTTGTCTGATTAACAATTGAAATGCGTCGAAAACGCATCGCTGTAATCCAATTTTTTTTAATCTCCAGAAGCAATAAACATTCGATCATTTAAATATTTTCTCAGGGCAATGTCATCCATACCAATATGGGCAAACCGACCATCTTCAGCAACCGAGATCCGTGCTTTTTCCTCGGAAATTAATACAACGATCGCATCAGTCTCTTCAGAAATTCCCAGAGCCGCACGATGTCGCGTTCCCATTTCTGGATCAATCATGGTACTCTCAGTGAGGGGCAATATGCAAGCGGCTGCATCGATTATATCATTCTGTATGATAACAGCACCATCATGAAGAGGAGAAGATGGATTAAATATGGACACAAGCAAAGGTGCGGTGACTTCTGCTTTTAGTTGGGTTCCCTGTTCTTTATAAGATCGAAGTCCAGTTTCCCGTTGAATCACAATTAATCCGCCCCAATGCCGCTCCTGAAGCTGAGTAGCCCCTTCTACAATTGATATAATGGTTCTGGATGTTCCCACACGAAATATCTTCTGGAAAAATCTTGTTTGACCCACATATATTAATAGACGGCGGAGTTCCGGTTGAAAGAGAATAACAAAGGCCACTACCCACACCGTTTGGAATTGGTTTACCAACCAACTAGAGGCGCTGAGGCCAAAAGCATTAAAGAGGAATGAACCCACCATGAGAATAATGAGGCCAGCTAACATTTGTCCGGCCCGTGTGCCTTTAAAATAAATATACACTTTGAAAAATAGCCAACTCACCAGGAGAAGGTCAATGACATCGATTAAGGTGACTGTCAGAAAACCAATTTTAAACAGGACCATCTAATTCATTCCCATAATTTTTTCGGTGATGGTTACCGTACGCCGTGCAGCAACAATATCATGGACTCGAACAATTCGAGCACCATTCATCACAGCCGCAGTAATCGATGCTAATGTGCCTTCCAATCGTTCAGCAACAGGCAGGTTAAGCGCCATACCAATAAACGATTTCCGGGAAGGGCCAATTAAAACGGGATATCCCATAGCGCAAATTTGCTTCAATTCACGGATCAATTCAAAATTATCTTCCAATCGTTTTCCAAACCCAATCCCTGGGTCTAAAATGATTTGTGCATGGGAAATACCCGCTTTTTTTGCCTTGGTTATTTGTGCTGTAAAAAATTCTTTAACCTCTCGAATGAGGTCATCATAATGGGGATCTTTCTGCATATTCAGAGGCGATCCTTTAATATGCATGATTACCACAGGCACTTCCTTATTCGCAACCAAAGGAGCCATATCTTCGTCAAATGTGAGTCCGGAAATATCATTCACCATATTGACACCTGCATCTAATGCCGCAGCTGCCACTTCTGATTTATAGGTATCAATCGAAATAACACAATCCGATTGATCTCGAATCGCCTCAATCACAGGAATCGTCCGATTTAATTCTTCGTCTAATGATACAGGTTTAGCGCCCGGACGGGTAGATTCGCCCCCGATGTCAATTATATCAGCACCATCTGAAATCATTTTTGCTCCATGATCAGCCGCCTGTTTTGGTGAATCGAACTTCCCTCCATCGCTGAAGGAGTCCGGTGTTACATTGAGGATACCCATAATCAATGTTTGGGATGGGGTATTTAGCCAAGAGTTGAATTGGGTAATATTCATATAATATGGATCAAAAATAGAGGAGAAATTAGGGATGAATTTTAATTCAGATGCGGTTTAATCTCAATATTGTCACCAAACCATTTCATTCAAATTCATTCTATTAACACCAAATGTATTGGCGAAAAGAGAAAATATTAATGTTGTATATATACAACATTTTATAATACTTTTACTATACGTCATGTCGGAAAAGATTTTTAACAGAATAAGATTGCTACGCCAGGAAAAAGGGATTAGCAGACAATCATTAGCAGGCGCCGTGGGGGTGAATTTCCAAACCATCGGCTACCTTGAACGAGGGGAATATAATCCCAGTATGAAGCTTGCTTTTAAGATTAGTCGATACTTTGACTTGCCTGTAGAAGCTATTTTTTCTGACGAACCGTTTGAGTCCCTGACTGAAATACTAAAACGGGAAAATGAATAAAAGTTAATTAGGAGTTTATTATGAATAATCAATTATCACAATCCACGCGCAGAATTCTCATTTTGGTTTCCGCCATCCTCTCTGCCCTGTGGTTTTATATCTTCGGTTTTGGTGTGTACAGTGATTACTACTTTGTCGTTTTAGCACCTTTTTTATGCTATGTTATTTGGACCCTCATTTTTAAATCTAACCGCTTCGGGAAATTGGGCATCCTCATTCCTGTAAAGATGGATGAACGTGAGACGCAACTTTTATCACAATCAAAAAGCGATTCATATAATATTATGAGATTTACCTTTTTTGCATTAGTTATGATCGTTCATAATAATATAAGGAATGGCATTACGGCTGAAGAAATTTGGGTCATTTGGATTGGGGGCCTTTCTTTTATAGAAGTACTCCCCGTATTCAAAATTATATGGGAGACAAAATAATTTTTAGCATTTCATTGTTCAATAATGAATGATCTTAATCCACTACTAAAACACAAGAAAATAGGTCAAGCCCTTGGGTGGGATGATTTGCAGAACCCCACTAAAGAAGGTTTTCGAGATGCTTTAAATAAGGCATCCAATTTTGCTCAAAAGCGAACCATTGCTATGACAATTTTTGGAACAATTAGTGCACATCCCATTTATACAAGCGAATTTCTTCTTGCGAAGATAATGGGAGTCTTAATACTGGGTATGTCTATTTACATTGTGTTTGATTTTTTTCGGAGAAAATCTGAGTTTACAAGTATCACCGATGAAGAAATCGACGAACAATTAGCTGTTTATAGAGAATGGAATAAATGAAATAAAAAGCCTCATTCCAGTCTATCTGGACAAGGCTTTTCAATTGTTCAGAAAGATTACGAATCCTTGGAGGATTGGCAATCTTTACATGACGTGATTTAGTTAATTTTTTTCTGGTTCAGATTTCTGTTGCTTTGGTTTCCGATGGGGGCGCCTTTTCTTTGGTTTACCCGTAGATCCATTTTTTGACCGTTTAATTTTTTTCCCATCCATTACTGTAAGAACTTCATCACCATCAATGGTTTCATGTTCCAGTAATGCTTTTGACAAATTATGGAGTTGTTCCATATTGTCTTTTAGGATCCCTTGAGCGGTGGTCTGAGCTTTCCGGACAATTCTCACCACTTCTTCATCAATCATTCGGGCGGTCGCTTCAGAGTAATCCCGATGGCTTTGTATTTCTCTGCCCAGAAATATTTCTTCATTTTTCTTACCGAAAGTCATGGGACCTAAGATATCACTCATACCCCACTCGCAGACCATTTTTCGGGCAATTTTGGTTGCCTGTTCAATATCATTTCCTGCACCGGTAGTAAGTTCGTTAAAGATGAGTTCTTCTGCGGCACGGCCTCCCATTAATATGGCCAAGCGTCCTTCAATATATTCTCGGGTATATCCATGTTTTTCATCAATGGGTAGCTGCATGGTAACACCAAGGGCCCTACCTCTAGGAATAATCGTTACCTTATGAACTGGATCTGCCCCTTTTGTTTTTGCTGCCACAAGGGTATGACCCGCCTCATGGTAAGCGGTGGTTTTCTTTTCGTCTTCAGATAAAACAATACTTTTCCGTTGAACACCCATCATAACCTTATCTTTGGCTTCCTCAAAATCGGACATATCCACAGATCGCTTTCTCTTCCTTGCTGCTAAAAGGGCTGCTTCATTTACAATATTCTCAAGATCCGCACCCACCATACCCGGTGTACCTTTGGCAATAGCCTCCAATTTCACTTTCCGTTTATTCATGACTATTTTTTTAGCATGAACTTTTAAAATGCCTAAGCGTCCTTTTAGGTCCGGCACATCCACAATAATCTGTCTATCAAACCGACCTGGACGGAGGAGGGCTGAATCCAGTACATCCGGCCTGTTAGTGGCCGCCATCAAAATGATATCTTCATTGGGCTCAAACCCATCCATTTCTACCAATAATGCATTCAGCGTTTGCTCCCGTTCATCATGTCCACCACCTAAGCCGGCGCCACGCTGGCGACCCACCGCATCTAATTCATCAATAAAAATAATACAGGGCTGATTTTGTTTCCCCTGCTCAAACAAGTCTCTAACGCGAGAGGCTCCCACACCCACGAACATTTCTACAAAATCCGCACCACTGAGGTTAAAGAAAGCAACGTTTGCTTCTCCTGCAACCGCACGTGCCAACAAAGTTTTTCCGGTGCCGGGAGGGCCCACTAACAGTACGCCTCTGGGAATTTTTGCTCCCAGTTTTTGATATCGTTTCGGTCTTTTAAGAAAATCCACCACTTCCATCAATTCTTCCTTCGCCTCCACGCACCCTGCCACATGATCAAATGTAACTTTGGGTTTATCCGATGTCCATATTTTAGCACGGCTTTTCCCAAAATTAAAAATGGATTTCATTCCACCGCCGCCGCCCTGCATTCTTCGCATGAGGAAAATCCAAAATGCCAGGATGGCTATCCATGGAAGGAAGTTTAAAAAATACCCGGTCCAATCAACAGATTTTTGCCTGAAGGTGTAATCCACATTATACTTATCCCATTCATTCATGACCTCTCGATCAATAAATGGAAGTTTTAACCGAAACCGAACGATTTCCTGAGATATGCCAGCAGGGTTGATAATAACCTGCTGTTCTGATAATTCACCATGGAATATTTCATCCACAACGCGAGCTTCCGCAATCAATCCGCCTGTGAGAAAACTCCTATACTCCGAATATTGGATTTCATATTCGTCGGCACCTTTACTGTTGAATAAATTGGATAAAAATACAGCCGATATAATTATCAAAACCCAGACAAAACTGGTTTTACCCGCCCGTTTCCATTGAAACTGGTCTATGTTTTTCCCATCCTTTTTCGGCTTCTGGGGCGATTTTTTCCGCCCTTGGGGTTTATTATTCTTTGATCTATTTTGTTTTTTAGAATTCACGTTACTCACTCTCTAATGCTTCCAGACGGTAAATTGCCTTCAAGTTTCTGTATAATTGGTCATAATCCAGACCGTATCCTACAACAAATTCAGGCGGAATTTCAAACCCAACCCAATCAATGTCAAAATCAAGGTTTGCAATGTCCGGCTTCATTAGTAAAGTAACAATAGCCACCGATTTGGGACCAGCTTCCAGCATACGGTCTTTGATAAATTTAATTGTTAAACCTGAATCAATAATATCTTCCACAATAATCACATGGCGGTTAGTAATATCTGCAGAAATATCTTTCCTCAGTTTAACCGTACCAACAGATTGAGTTCCTGTATAACTGGATACCTTTATAAAATCGATTTCACAATTTATGTCCATTTCTCGCATGAGGTCCGCACAAAAAATGAAACTTCCATTTAATATGCCAATCAGAATGGGAGCGTCGCCATCATATTTTTTGGATATATCTGCAGCAATTTCCCTGACCTTTTCTTGTATCTGGTTTTCGGAAATTAATACAATTAATTTTTCTTTATTTATGCTCAAGATACCCCTACCCTTGTATTCATAGAAAGTTCCAAAAATTCTTGGGTGAAATCAGTGATTTTTGCTTTATCACTTAATCGTCGTCCGCACACCCAGATGATTTCTTCATTGGCCGTTAAAACAAGTTGTTTTTCTTTTGCAAAGCAATCTACTTTTTCATCCACTAAAAAGTCGCTCACTTTTTTATGTCCTTCCATACCCAAAGGCTGGAACACATCCCCGTACTTCCAGGATCGAATCGATAGGTGCTTCCCTTCCAGGATACTTCCGTCAATTACTTCATGAAATGGATTTGAATCCATAGCGGGTACTTCAATATGATTGAGTGAAATACTGAACCCGTCCGAACCAAAACAACCTGTTCTTTGAATAGGTAAATCAATTTTTTTCTGAATTTCATGATTCAGGATATAACAGTATCGGTCTCGTAAAATGGTCCATTGATTATTTAACTTGAAAGTCGAACCGGTTTTGGGTGAAAGAAACCACAGGTTTAATGCTTCCCATCTATGTCGTCGCCAAGAGATGTCTGTTTCACCCATAATATGTTTCACGAGGCGAACCAATTGGTTTGCAGATAAATTAACTGATAATGTATCATGAATCAATTTTTGATGATACCGATCCTCAACCTGTTCAGAAAATTTTGCAACCAACCAATTCATCCGAGTTACGGATTCTGTTGCCTTTTGAGACAAATCATTGAATCGGCTTACAAAATGACTGGCCTGATCTGCCCAAGGTGTTACGATTTTATGACGAACATAATTTCGTCTAATTGACACATCCTTATTGGATTCATCCTCCATATAAGTCAAACTATGAAAATGAACATACGCCTCAATAGCACTCCGGCTGATTTTTAAAAGTGGACGAATAATCTGTCCATTCTTTTGTGGAATACTGCGCAGCCCTTCAATCCCGCATCCATCATCTAAATGCATAAGAATAGTTTCAATATTATCATTGGCATGGTGAGCGGTTAAAATAAAGTCACAATTCATTTTCTGACCTGTAGAATCAAATGCTTCCTTCCGAATTCGCCGTGCCCACATCTCCATACTTTCGCCTTTCTTGGGCTTCCCTTCTGCTTGGACTACTGTTAGGGGTACATCCAAATCGAAGCATAACCCTCGCACAAACTTTTCTTCATCCCTAGATGCACTGCGAATACCATGATTTACATGTATAGCGGAAACAATAATCTGGGCAGTTTTACCCAATTGTGTCATCAGGTTCAAAAGGCACACTGAATCCATTCCCCCAGAAACCGCCACTAAAAAGTGTGTTTTTTTCTTTTCTGAAAGGTACGGAGCCAAATCCTGATAAAAACCAGAGAATATTAATTGATCCATGATCCAATTATATCCTATTTAAACTGGGAAACGACCTTCGCCGCTGATTTGGCGGAGGACATAATATAAAAATGTACGCAGGGAACGTTGGCATCCACCAACTCTTGCACCTGGTCTAAAGCCCATTCAATGCCAATATTCACGATATCCTCTTTAGACTGACCGATCACTTTTTCAGATAATGCTTCTGGTATATCAACATAAAAATTTTTCGGTATGACGCTCAAATGTTTTTCGGTCGATAAAATTTTAATTCCTGGAATAATAGGTACATCAATCCCGGCGGACCGTGCATCATCTACAAACTTAAAAAATGCAGTGTTATCATAAAACATTTGCGTAACGATATAGTCCGCACCTGCATCCACCTTGGCTTTTAAATATTTAATATCAGTAGTCATATTCGGTGCTTCAAAATGTTTTTCAGGATATGCACCCACACCAATACAAAAATTAGTTGGAACAGCATCAATTAATTCTTCTACATATTTTCCATCATTCATTTCTTTAATTTGATTCACCAAATTGGATGCATATCTATGGCGAGTTTTTCCCGGTGCATCCGGTGCATCTTTCCGGAGTTCATCTCCCCGGACGGCCAATACATTATTTATCCCAAGATAATTTAATTCAATCAATGCATCTTCTGTTTCTTCCCGAGTGAATCCTCGACAGAGAATGTGAGGAACCGTTTCCACATTAAATTTATTTTTAATGGCGGCACTAATACCGATGGTCCCTGGACGTTTGCGACGAATAAATCGAATCATTTTCCCGTCACCTGCATCCTCATAATACACCTCAGCGGAACGGCTGGTTAAATCGATAAATGGGGGGTCGAATTTAATTAATGCTTCAACCAAATTAAATACACGATCAATTGATCCACCGCGGGTGGGTGGAATTATTTCAAAACTGAAAAGTGTTCTGTTCGCTTTTTCTAAAAATTCTATAACTTTCATAGCCTTTAATTTACCCTGTCTTTTAAGGGAATTAAAAATGGGTTTTCTTTTAATTCAATTTGTAAAGTTGTATCCGGACCATGGCCGGAATGGACAATTCTATCGTGGGTCACCGAATTGAATAAATGAACCAGGGATGATTCTAATGTAGCCCAATCACCTCCCGGTAAATCTGTTCTCCCCACACTACCTCGAAACAACGTATCTCCAACAAAAAGATGGTTATCAATTTCAAGACATGTCCCACCGGGCGTATGCCCCGGCGTTTGAACTAAATGAATATGAAATGCATTGATTTCCAAATGTTGTGCATCATTAAACCAAACATCAACTTTCGGAGTTTCTCGAGGAGTCATTCCAAACATTCTGCAGGCGTCTTCGTATGTATTTAAAATAAATTGTTCATCCGGATGAAGATAAAATGGAATATTGTATTTTTGCTTTAAAGGATGTACCGCCCCAATATGATCTAAGTGGGCATGTGTATTCACTATGGCAATGGGTGTTATTTGATTGTCTTCGAGACATTGGGTGATTAAATGGGCATCATCACCCGGGTCTATAACAATTGCATCAGTTGAACCGGAATACCAGACAATAAAACTATTTTCCTGAAACGGTCCAGTTACAACCGTTTCAACATTCAGATTCAAATTTCCTCGAAAAATAATTCGTTAAGACATTGGGTTTTATCTTCATAAGAATGGGGATATAAAAAACGTTCTGCTGCAGATATACTGCTTAAGATTGAATTCCCATCCTGGGGTGTAAAACAGAACCCGTATATTTCATGTTCATTCCGCACATGAAGGGTTTGTTCCACTACGACTGTCTGATTCAAAATACGACCAAAATGACCATGATCCCGGCCAAAAGAATAGACAGTACTTGTCATATCCTTTGTGGTCATAGCAACATGACTATTCGCAATCAGGCGATCTTTCACTTCATTTAGCGTCGTGGGTTCTTTTGTCCTTAATGTAAACCAGAGAACGTGCATATATTGACTGTTCACCTTCATTGCGGATGAAAATAAATTTAAATCATATCCTAAAGTTGTAAAAAGTCCATAAGCATCTTTGGCATGATGGGAGCCAAATTGTTCATCATTATGGCTACCTACCACAGGTGCCGGAATAAAACTGCCAGCCTGACTTGTATCATTGGCCCGGCGCACACATACAAAACGCCCTTCTTCCAGATTGTCAGACCCATGTTCATCCAATGCCAAGGTGTTCGTAATACAAGAAATATTATGGGTATTACATGAAACAATTTGGACAAATTGGTTCCCACCATTTTTTAAAACAGAGTCGTTAATGCCAGATGCGTATTTCACACCGAAGCCATCTTCACTTCCCTGGGCCATAAAGCCTTTTACTTTGTCAGCAAATTTATGGTAATACTTTTCCTTATTTTTATGACCGACACCGGAGGGCGTACAATCAATCACAACAGAAGCGCGGCTGATGGCTTCTTCCGATTCCAATTCGGGATCCATGCCTAATTCTTTAAAACCCTCTAATCGGTCCTCACTCACCGCCAATCGGGCACCACGTTTTAATAAATCGATAACTTTAGATCTATCGCCACGCAAGGGGGTATTTTTATTGAATGTGACTTCGTCTATACCAAGGCTTTCACGATAATCACACAATAAACCAATTAAAGGTTCACCAATAGTTCCAGTTCCCACTACATGGACAATTTTACGTTCCATTTAAATTTACTCCTTAATCCAAATTTTTCTTTTGATTTTTGTTCAGCAAGCGTCTTTCTGTTCGAAATTGGACAATAAACCATCCAAATATGGTGCAGAATACGATTAAATAAACAGCCAGAAAGTGACCAAAGAAATTATACATCAGCACTGATCCTGTTGTTGATACGAATCACATGAATTCTATACTTGAGCATGAGTACATACATGAGTGTAAAAATGCCTAAAGACAATAAGAATGGGGTTAATATACCCGATGGCTGTTGGGCCATTTCCACTTGTGGGTGGGATTGAATTTCCGGTGTCCAGAACTTGACCGATACAAAGATAATTGGAACATCTACAAAAGCAATAATTCCCAAAGCGGCTGCGTATCGTTTCACCCGCTCTACATGTCCCCCGAATGATCGCATCATAAAATAACCGATATATATTAAAAATAGGATGAGTGTTGTGGTTAACCTCGGTTCCCAAATCCAGGGCTGTCCCCAAATGGGTGTGGCCCAAATCGGACCAGTGATTAGCACCAATGCCATAAAAACAGTCCCTAATTCTGCTGCAGCGAGACCCACATCATCCCATTGGTCATCCTTCTTAATGAAGTACATAATGCCCGCAATCATGACGACAAAATAAGACAAAAACCCTACCCAAGCTGAGGGAACATGAACATAAAATATTTTTTGCGCCCAATGTTGTTCCGGTACCATGGGTGTATTCATAATGACATTCCATACATTGAAAACCATCATGGCTGTGATTAAAATAAACCAGAGTCGGTTCGTCTTGTTATTTAAAAACGTATTCATTACTCTTCAGTGATAAAATCGAATAAGGTGTATCCAACGAGCCCGAAAATTACAATAACTGTTAGTACGATTAACAACCAAATTTGCCAAAAAATGTAGGGGTCTCCTGCCATAATACTACCGGAAATTTTCGTGGCTGCAATAATTACAGGTGAAACCAATGGAAATAATAATATTGGCAACAAAACTTCACTTAGCCTGGCTCGCATTGCAATGCCGGAGACCAAACTGGCAATAGCCATAATCGCACAATTAATCAGCAATGTTGTACCCATGGCCACCCAGGGTTGGGATGGAAAATCAATCATCAAAAATTTAAAAAATGGAATGATAATTAATACTTCCATTATGGTCAGAAAAATAAATCCACTTATCCATTTAGATAGAAAAATGAATCCACGATCAATGGGTGCACTGATTAACATAGAAAATGCATCAAATTCTTTTTCATAAGAAAAAGATCGATGTACGCCAATAACTGCAACAAACAATACCATTATCCAAAACATGCCCGGTGCATAATTGGCGATAATCACTGGAGAAACATTCGATGAAAATGCAAAGGTCAGAATAATAGATAATCCAAACACAAGCATGGAAAGGGTGACTTCCCGAGATCGAAACTCAACAAATAATTCTTTTTTCAGTAAGGTGAAAAACATAATGTTTATTCAATCAAACCATTTTGAATATGGAGAATGCGATCACCAAATTCTTCAGCACGGGATAGGCTATGTAAAACCATTATGATAGATTTTCCCAATTCCTTCCAACGGTGTAATGCGGTCTCTACTAACTCAATACCCTCAGTATCCAACCCGGAGAATGGTTCATCAATCAATAGTAAATCCCAATCGGCCAGTTCTGCATAAGCTAATTTTAAACGCTGAAGCATTCCCTGGGAATATATAGATATTGGATCATCTGATTGGGCTGAGAGCCCGAAGTATTTTAACTGATCTTGGATCCGGGAAATATCCATGGGCGTTCCCCGAAGTGTTAATGCCAATTTCAAATTTTCTATGGCTGATAATGTTGTGTACATGGCTGGAGCATGTCCTAAGTAAAGTAATTTTCTTCTAACTGATGGACTCCCCTTTAATAAATCATTATTTAGAAAGAAAATTTCTCCCTTATCGCAAGCCATAATTCGTGCAAGGATTCGTAATAATGTAGATTTTCCTGCACCGTTTTTTCCCATGATGACAACCGTTTCACCCTCGTTCAGAGTAAAAGAAACATTTTTGAGGATCGTACGGCGATCGAAAGATTTTGATATATTTGAAACGGACAACACGGGGAGTGAATTATAATGAATTCAATTGGGCAATAACTTCGGACACTTCCCTTTTTAAATCAGCCCGCCCTGAACTAAAATCTTGTTCATTAATATTGCCGATGTCAAATTCCATTTCCAACTCTTTAATTTGACGATAAATCAGCAGTTTTTTCCTTTTCAGGCTTGTTACATCTACTTGAATATTCTTTTTAGCGATCATGGGTAAAAATAATGGCTGAATGACAAATATCACTGGTAGAATAAATAAAATTAAAATCAATCCGTAATCCCTGATAAAATCCATCATTGATCTTTCCTTGGCCATAAGGCTATCATGGTACCAAAAATTAAGATATAACCACCAAGCCATACCCACTCAACTAATGGGTTTATCATTATTTTAATAAAGGCCACCCCATTTTCACTATCCACGCCTGAAAAAATTGAATAAATATCTTTATTAAGGGTGTTGTGTATATCCAATTCACTGTGAGGTTGGCGACGATTCGGGTCAGGATTCTTATGAAAATATATTCGCTTTTCCGGGTGGAGGTTTGTGACAAATTCGCCATCAATTTTAGTTACGCGAAGGTCTGAAATCCAGGCATAATGATTGGGTCGCTCTGCTTCTGACAATTTAATCAACTCAAAATTATATCCAGCCACATGATCTGATTCTCCCACTTTTAAGCTGAATTCTTTTTCCTCATCAAATGCATGGCCGGTAAAACCTACAAACATTAGCACAATACCCAGATGAACCACATAACCTCCATATCGAGAACGGTTTTTACTCACCATCCTGACCAATGACATAACGATGGATTCATTAAGTTTTTTCTGTCGGGCACGAATTCCCCGTGCAAACTCTGTCACAATCGTTGCTGTTACAAAAGCACCTAAACTAAAGGACATAACGACGGCACCTCTAAATCCTATCAAGAGTAAAATGATGGAAACGATTAATCCTGTAATAATTGGAAATGTGAAATTTCGAATCAGGCTTTTCTTCCCCGTTTTTCGCCAGGCTAACAAGGGGCCAATCCCGGTTAAGGCCAGTAGAATCAAACCGATGGGTATATTAATTTGATTAAAAAATGGCGGACCAACCGTGATTTTAGTGCCTCGGACTGCTTCAGAAAATACAGGGAAAAGCGTTCCCCAAAACACAGCAAAACACATGACAACAAAAACCATATTATTGAAAAGGAAGCCACTCTCTCTGGATGTAAATGATTCCATTTTTCGAGGTGATTTTAAAACATTTCTTCTGAAATACATCATGCCAAAAGAAACGATCATAATTAAAAATACAAATGTTAAAAAGATGGGGCCTAATGAAGATCCTGTAAAAGAGTGAACGGAACTCATGACACCGGATCTTGTAAGAAATGTTCCAAAAATACAGAGTGTAAAGGTGATGATGATCAACACCATATTCCACACCCGGAGCATGTCCTTTTTTTCCTGGATGATAATGGAATGAACAAAAGCAGTGGCTGTTAGCCAAGGCATAAAACTGGCATTTTCCACCGGATCCCATGCCCAGTATCCACCCCAGCCCAATTCCCTGTAAGCCCACCATCCGCCCAGAATAATACCAATACTTAAAAATAACCAAGCCACTAACGCCCATCGGCGAATACTCTGTATCCACAAAGGACTCGTGTCTCGATTAATCATTGCGGAGATTGCAAATCCAAATGGAACAGAAAATCCCACATAGCCCAAATAAAGCGTGGGAGGATGAATCGCCATGGTCACATTTTGCAGCAATGGATTAAGACCATTACCATTGGCAACAATAAAATCAGCATCCGTTGGTTTAAATGGGTTGGTGACATAATTAGTCAACACAAGAAAAAACATTTGAATAATTGCAAGTGTGATTATTACCCAGGGCATGAGGGAATTATGTTTTCCCTGATTTTGTAAAATAACAATCGTAGCATAAATAGATAAAATAAATAGCCAGAATAAAAGGGAGCCTGATTGACCTGCCCATAGCGCAGTTATTTTATAAACAAATGGCGTTTCAATACTTGTGTACCTCGCCACATAATCTATATCAAAATTGCTCTGGATTAATTGATAGGCAAGAATAAATGTCGCCAGAAAAACAAAAAAGGATATGCCCAATGCTAATCGTTGTCCCGTCAAAAAAAGTCGTTGATCGCCATTCCGTGTATATAGAATAAGTGTTAGGACCGTTAAAATACTGAACCCAAATGCCAGGTTCATTGCGACACTACCGGCAATGGGAGTCATGAATCGATTTCGCTTAAGTTATAACTATTTTCGTCACGTAGATCACCTTCATAACGGGATGCACATTTTGTCTGTAATTCATCCGCATAAAATACACCGTTTACATATTGTCCGGTTACGATCACTTCTGCCCCATCTTTAAATAAATCGGGACGAGTTCGGTCATATTTTATGTTCAATTCCAAATCTCCCTCTTTCAATACAAACGAGCAATCCAGATGATTGGTTTCAGAAATGACGATGGAGCCATCTTTGACTAATCCACCTAATTTTGTCCGATGGGTAATATTGTCTTCCAATAATTCATCCACAGATACAAAAGTTGCCATCGCTTTTTCGTCAGCAGGGTTCATAGACACCCAGCCAATCCAAAAAATGACGACACCGATTATTCCTATAATCATGAGAAAAAATTTCTTATTACTATTCATAATGATCTCCTAAAATACGGCAGCTTCCTGCCATTCTCCGAATTCTGCTTTCATGGCTACAATAATCTCCCCCATGGTCACATGCGATTTGGCTGCCCCAATGATGGGCGGGATGATATTTTCACCGCTGATACACGCTTCCTGGATTTGACTCAATGCCAATTGTACTTTATTTTCATCCCGTTCTTTCCTGAGCTGAGCCAATGCATTTACCTGGCGGTTTTCAGCTTCGTCACCAATCTCTAATAAAGGGATTTCAATTTCTTCATCTTGTTTAATAAACGCATTCACCCCCACGTGGATGAGTTGTTTATTATCAATTTTTTGCTGATAATCAGAAGCAGCGCGGGCTATTTCCATTTGAAAATATCCTTTCTCAATCGCGGGAATAACACCACCCAAATTTTCAATTTCATCAAAATATTTTTCAGCCTCCGATTCAATCTGATCCGTTAAAGATTCCACATACCATGAGCCTCCTAAGGGATCTGCCACATTAGCTACACCCGTTTCAAATGCAATCAATTGCTGGGTGCGCAAAGCAATTTCGGCTGATTTTTCTGTAGGCAATGCCAATGTTTCATCCATAGAATTGGTATGGAGTGATTGGGTACCGCCGAGCACCGCTGCCAAGCCTTGGAATCCCGTTCTTGCAATATTATTCTCCGGTTGCTGTGCGGTCAAAGAGCATCCAGCTGTTTGGGTATGAAATCGTAATTTCCATGAACGAGGATCTTTTGCATTATATTTATTTTTCATCCGTTTTGCCCATATTCGTCTGGCTGCACGATACTTAGCAATTTCTTCAAAAAAATCTAAATGTGAATTAAAAAAGAAAGAAAGACGCGGGGCAAATGCATCCACATCTAATCCGGCAGCCATTCCATATTCTACATAGGTAAATCCATTTGCCAGAGTAAAAGCCAGTTCTTGAGCCGCCGTGGATCCCGCCTCTCGGATATGGTAACCAGAAATAGAAATCGTATTGAATTTTGGCATATGTTCCGTGCAAAACGCTATCATATCAGTTATGACTCTCATGGAGGGTTCCGGCGGAAATATCCATTCTTTTTGAGCGATAAATTCTTTTAAAATATCATTTTGAAGCGTGCCCTGCAAATTGGCTAATGCCACACCTTGATTTTCTGCCACAGCAATATAAAAAGCCAACAAAATGACAGCTGGACCATTGATCGTTTGAGATACGGAAATAGCACCCAGATTGATTCCGTCAAAAAGCCGCGCCATATCCTTGATGGTGGCAACATTTACACCGCATTTACCCACTTCCCCTTTGGCCCAAGGATGATCCGGATCATACCCCATAAGTGTGGGCATGTCGTAGGCCACAGAAAGACCGGTTTGACCTTTTCCTAATAAGGAATGATAGCGGGCATTGGTTTCTTCTGGTGTTCCAAAACCGGAGAATTGTCGTTTCGTCCACAATTTTCCGCGATACATATTTGCATGGACACCGCGGGTAAAAGGGAATTGACCCGGGAACCCCAGGTTCTCAATGTAACTTTCGTCTGGATTGTCCGGAAAATAAAGTGAATCCACTTGCTCACCGCTTAACGTATCAAAACTATATTCTCGAATGGCAGAGGAATTAACTTCTCTTTGCCATTTTTCTTTCATTTGTTTAAATAATTCTAATTGAGATGACATGGTAATTTTTTGTCTATAATTATATAATAAATTTACAGTGTTCTGCGAATTTCTAACACCTTATTCACGCCCTCAAATATCATCCAAACGATCAGTCCCATTAGTAGAATGGCTAAACCAAACAAAACATTATTATGTCCATAAAAAGTAATGGCATTAGATACCAATGCAGTAAAGGTAACCGCCATAATGAGAAGCATAGGAATTAATAAGGGTAAAACAGGTTTTTTCTTCTGCCAAAAATAAAGCGTAAGTACCATCAATGTCAGGGCAGCTAACATTTGATTACTGGCACCAAAAATGGGCCATAATACCCATCCAGCCTGTCGCGTAGCCCCAGACCCGGGGTCAGCAATATTCCAAAATGCCAACAGAAGAGCGGGACCAACGGCAACGGCTGTGCCAACATATCGATTGGTCAATGGTTTTATTTGGGTTGCCAGCCCAAATTCTTTCAGGATAAATCGTTGGATTCGGGTTGCTGTATCCAGGGTTGTAGCAGCAAATGAAATAACAAGGACAGCCATGAGTGTATTTGCCAGTTGAACCGGAATACCCAGCGATTTTATTAAGGCACCGCCACCCAACACAAAAGCAGTCGCTTTATTCCCACTGGCATGGGCCCAGGAATCATAATAAACTGCCCAGTTCAAATCAGTAACATGCCCAACAGATGGCAAATTACATTGTGTCACTAAAGATATTCCTGCCACAGCTGCAACCGTCGTTGCCAATGCCAGGGTACCTTCCCCAATCATACCACCGTACCCCACCATCCTGGCATCGGATAAATGTTCCAGTTGTTTAGAAGAGGTACCGGAAGCAACCAGACCATGAAATCCGCTGATGGCGCCACAGGCAATGGTTACAAAGAGAAGGGGAAATAAGCTTGGGACTCCCGGTTCTGAGAAAGATCGTAAAGCAGGTGCATCCACCGCGGGCTGGGAAACAAATATGCCAAGGAATAATAAACCCAACCCAACAATTAACTGATGACTATTGATATAATCCCGTGGTTGGAGAAGTGTCCAAACGGGTAATAGACTGGCGATTGCTGAATATATAAATAGTAAAATGATCCAAAGGTTTTTCGCGTCCTGCACTTCCATGGTCGTTGTGAAGTCAATGGGTGTTGTTGTTCCCACCCATACAAAAAAATACAATAATGCCAATGCAACAAGGGATGGGATCAAAATATCCATTTTCTTTTTGTAAATCAAAAAACCCATAATAATTGCAATGATAATTTGAATATTAATCGGAATGACCGAAGCAGGAACCCCCACAAATAAATCTGCGATTGCCATGGCAAAAACGGCCAGAACAAGCCAAACCAGAAGAAGAATAAAAATTAAAAACATAAGGCGGACACGTTTACTTATGGTGGTGGATGCAATATCAGCTATACTCCGCCCTTTTTCCTTCACACTCATCACCAATGCACCAAAATCATGAACGGCTCCCATGAGTATTGTCCCAAACAGAATCCATACCAAAGCCGGAAGCCAACCCCAATAAGCGGCCACACAGGGCCCGATAATCGGTGCAGCACCTGCGACAGAAGTAAAATGGTGACCAAATAAAATATGTTTTTTTGTTGGAACATAATCAATGCCATCTTCAAACTCCTTAGATGGCATGATAACATTCTTTTCCTGAATATCAAAAATACGGCGCCCAACAAATTTGGAATAAAACCGATACCCAATAAAAAGAATCGTAAATCCAAACAGAACTAATAAAATAGAACTCATTTGACTATACTCTTATTTGGAAAGATTCTTTTAATGCGATTACTGCCTCAATGATTCCATCCTGACTAATCCCTAATTTCTTTAGTAAAACATCTCTGGGACCATGTTCCACAAAAGAATTTGGCAAACCCAATATTCTAGTATCTCCTTTAAAACCATGCACCGATAACCATGCGGAAACACCTTCTCCAAACCCACCCGTAACAATGCCTTCTTCTATGGTGATTACCTGTTTAAAACGGCCAATGATTGACTCCAAATAGGCCTCATCCATTGGTTTAATAAAACGACAATTTACCACTTCGCAACTGATACCTGATTGAGATAATTTTTCTGCAGCTCCCAATGCATCATACACTTGGGGGCCCACAGCCAATAAAGCCACATCTTTCCCTGGGGACATTATTTCCCAACTTCCAATCGGAAGAAGTTCAGCCTGGCTATGGAGATCAAATTCCACTGATGATGATTTTGGGTATCGAATGGCAAATGGACCATCCTGATAATCCAATGCTGTATATAAAAGATGACGTAATTCATTTCCATTTATGGGTGCAGCAAGCACTAAATCCTGGATACATTTCAAATAAGCCAAATCCAACGCACCGTGATGAGTGGGGCCATCTTCACCGGCAATGCCGGATCGATCCAAACAAAAAACCACAGGTAAATGCTGAATGGCCACATCATGAATAATATGATCAAAAGCCCTTTGTAAAAATGTGGAATAAATTGCCACGATGGGTCGTACACCTTCTGTAGCCAAACCAGCAGCAAATGTAACTCCATGCCCTTCCGCAATCCCCACATCATAATATCTTTTTGGAAATTCCCTGGCAAATGACATCAATCCGGTTCCTTCTCCCATGGCCGCGGTTATACACACTGTATCATTTCGATTACGCGCGATCTCGCAAACCAATGAACCAAATACATCCTGAAATGATTTTATAGATATGGGTGTCCTCACTTTTCCATTCGATGAACCGTTGGGTTTAACCCCATGATATTTCACGGGATCATCCTCTGCCACGCCCATTCCTTTTCCTTTTTTTGTCAGGATATGGAGTAATGCAGGCGTTTTTAAATCTTTGATCCGATCAAGTGTTCGAACCAACTCATCAAGGTTATGGCCATCGATAGGACCAAAATAGCGAAACCCTAATTCTTCAAAAAGCATTCCAGGGACCAAAAGCGTTTTTAGACTTTCTTCTATTCGATGGAGCATGGATCGGGCCGTTTTTTTCCCGAAAGGTAATTTTCCTGACATATTCCAAATTTCATCTCGAATCCGATTATACAGGGGGTTTGTTACAATCTTGGTCAAATAAGTATTCATGGCTCCCACATTGGGGCTAATAGACATTTCATTATCATTGAGAATCACCAGCATAGGCGTTCTTATATGTCCTGCATTATTTAATGCTTCAAATGCAAGCCCGCCCGTCATGGCGCCGTCTCCGATTACAGAAACAACTTTAAACTTTTTACCTGTATATTTTTGCGATTCTGCAATACCCGCTCCAGCGGATATGGATGTGGATGCATGTCCGGCACCAAACACATCATATTCACTTTCAGCCCGTTTAAGGAACCCACTCAAACCGCCATATTGGCGAATTGTAGGGAATGCATCAAACCGACCTGTGAGCAATTTATGGGCATAAGCCTGATGCCCCACGTCCCAAATAATCTTATCCGTTGGCGTATGATACACTTTATGAAGAGCCACGGTCAACTCGACCACACCCAAAGTGGACGCTAAATGACCCCCAACTTCACTCACCACATCAATAGTATGAAACCGAATTTCATCGGCCAATTGCCGAAGTTCTTCCAGAGAATATTCTCGGATATCAGCAGGAGATTTTATATTGGGAAGAAGCTTAAGCTGCATGGTGTTTTAAAGATGTTTTTTTCCACAACTGCTTTTTGAAAATATAATCATGAAACACGGTTACATTATCCAGTTCCGGATGAAAAGATAATCCAATATGATGGCCTTGCCTCACCGCCACTGGATCTCCTTCATATTTACTGATTACCTCCACATTGGAACTCATATTCGTAATTTTTGGTGCCCGAATAAATGTGGATGGGACATGGGTTTCACTATCATCTAATTTTATTGGCAATTGATCGGTAAATGAATGAATCTGTCTGCCATAGGCATTTCGATCTACTTCAATATCCAAAATACCCAAGGGTTTCACCCTGGAATCAGGTACGGATGATGCCATCATTATTAACCCGGCACAGGTACCAAGAATGGGAAAGTCTTTCGCAAATTTTTGAATGGGTTGATAAAAATCATTTCTGCCCATGAGATCTGTCATGGTGGTGGATTCACCGCCAGGAATGACCAGGCCTTGAATCTTATCCATTTCACTGGGATAACGAATTTCCATCGATTGGATTTTTAACAAATCCAAAATTTGGATATGCTTTTCGTAATCCCCCTGAAGTGCCAGAACACCAATCATTTTTTTGCAGTCAGTAGGGATTCCTACCAACCTCGTTCCTGAAGGCGTTCACCTTCGGGAATTTCTGACATGTCTAATCCTTTCATTGCGGATTGAAGTCCACTGGAAATTTCCACCAGTTTTTTGGGATCCTTGAAGTAGGTTACTGCATCCACAATTGCTTTTGCCCTTGGGGCAGGGTCTTCGCTCATAAAGATTCCAGAACCAACAAATACGGTTTCGGCGCCCAATTGCATCATGAGAGACGCGTCGGCTGGTGTGGCAATGCCGCCAGCTGCGAAATTGGGTACGGGCAATTTCCCTAATTTAGCCACTTGTTGAACAAGGGCGAACGGTGCACCCATTTCTTTTGCCGCGGCCATGAGCTCATCCTGATCCATCACCGTTAATTTTTTCATATCACTTTGAACCTGCCGCATATGCCGGACTGCTTCTACAATATTACCACTGCCTGCTTCCCCTTTCGTACGAATCAAAGCTGCACCTTCTCCAATACGTCTGAGTGCTTCACCCAGGTTGCGGCATCCGCAAACGAAGGGAACTTTATAATCATGTTTCCAAATATGATTATGTTCATCTGCCGGGGTTAGGACTTCACTTTCATCTACAAAATCAACTTCCATGGCTTCCAAAATTTGCGCTTCGGCAAAATGCCCAATGCGGACTTTAGCCATGACAGGGATAGATACAACTGATTGAATCGCTCTAATCATTTCTGGATCACTGGCGCGGGCAATACCGCCTTCTTCCCGTATCAATGCAGGGATTCTTTCTAATGCCATGACGGCCACGGCACCAGCATCTTCAGCAATTTTCGCCTGGTCTGCATTCATCACATCCATGATGACACCACCTTTTAACATTTCAGCTAAACCAACTTTTATTTCAAATAAGCCTTTTTCAGCCATAGATCACCTCCTCCGGAACTTCCCCGATTTCTTTAATTTTTGTTAACACTTCATCAATAATATTATCTGGTGTGCTGGCACCGGCAGATACACCTACTGTTTCCGTATGTTTGAGCCAGTCTGGATTTATTTCATCAGCGCACGTCACTTGAAAGGAATGGGCATTTCTTTCTTTTGCCAATGCCGTAAGTCGTTTTGAATTTGCACTGGTAAACGATCCAATCACAATCATAACATCGCATTCTTTTGCTAATTCTCTAATTTGGCTTTGGTTCCGTTTTGTGGGATAACAAATAGTATTCACGAATCGTAAATCGAATACTTTGGTCATGATTATATTAATTATTTCCTGAACATTCTCAATTGTCTGGGTCGATTGACTCACCACACCGGCCAGTTTTGTTTTTCGAAGTGCCTGTGCTTCTTCCGGTGAAGATACAATAATCGATTTTTTTACCTGGCTGGCAATCCCCACAACCTCGTCATGACTATGGTCGCCAATAATAATTATACTGCGGCCCTCCGCTTCAAGTTTTTTAACCTCGTCATGGATTTCTAAAACAAGCGGACAGGTCGCATCTACAATATTTATGTGTTTAGCTTTGGCATCATCCCATGTTTCAACAGCGGTGCCGTGTGCTCGGAAAAGAATGGGCTTATCATCTGGTACATCTTCTAACGAATTGATTACTTTTGCGCCGGCATTGTCTAAATCCTGCACTACATTTTCGTTATGAACAATATGCCCAAGCATATATACATCTCCATTTTTTTCTGCCGTATCGTATGCCAGATTAACCGCATCCCTTACACCAAAACAATATCCTGCATCTTTTGCCACGAGGATTCTCATTTTAGTTCCCCATTTTGATCTGCCAATGATGCGCGAGTTGACGCCAATACTTTTGGCAGGACTTCGTCTAAAGACCCTTGAGTAACTGCACCGGCAGCTAATTTATGACCTCCGCCTCCCAAGGCTTTGGCAATCCCATTGATGACATATTTTCCCTTCGATCTAAAATTAACCCGACAGGAATTATTATCTTTCTCCACAATCATAACAGCCACTTCTACCCCACGGATTTTCCGAACAAAATCTGTAAATCCATCTACATCCGCTTGGGTGGCATTCGCTTTATTCATCATGGATTGGTCAATGGTGAACCAGGCCAGTTCGCCTGTGTCATTATATTCAATTTGATTCAGAATCAATCCCAAAAGTGCGACGCGGCCTTTCGAACTATTTTCATAAACAGATTGGTAAATTTGGGATGTATTGACCCCGACTTCGATACATTCCATGGCAATTTGGTGACATTTTTGGTTTGTATTACTATAACTGAATGACCCCGTATCAGTGACAATACCCGTATAAATACCCACTGCGATTTCTTTCGTCATGGATATGTTTCCAGCCTTCATAAAATCATAAACCATTTCACCCGTAGCAGCCGCATCCATATTGATAAAATTTTCCGCAAATCGCCCATCACTCAAATCCGGGTGATGGTCAATATTCACCACGTGAATTTTATTGGACGCTAATTCATCGCCAATTTGTCTCATGCGACGGTAATCACCCACATCAAAGATTAAGGCTAAATCTACTTGAGAAATCCAATCATCATGCGTTTCGGGATTATAGGTTTCAATCACTTGATCTGTATTTAAAAATTCATATTCATAAGGGAGTTGAGATATTTGAATAATACGACAATCTTTCCCCTTATTTTTGAGGAAATGATACATGGAATATGCACTGCCGAGCCCATCTCCGTCAGGGTTTTCATGGGTGGACAGTAATATTCTTTCCACACCGTCAATTGTTTTATGTAATGTTTTCCAGTCTAACATGATATTTAACAGACCGAGAATTTAGGTATATTATTTAGATTTTATCTAACAATCGAAGGAGAAATAACAATTATTTATCTCGAACCCAAAGTGTTTCATTTTCCCCTTCACTCTGGGTTATATATCGTGCCAAAACAAAACAGTAATCACTGAGTCGGTTAAGATAAATTAGCCAAAACTTCACATCCACCCCAGTATTCATTAATGTGACGCAGGATCGTTCCACTCGACGGCACACGGCCCTGACCACATGAATGCGTGCAGAAAATTCATCTCCGCCCGGCAGAATAAATTCCTTCAATGGCGGCAATGATTCATTCATTTTATCAACGGATTTTTCTAAAAATACGATTCGGTCTTTACTCAATAATTCCATTTTAGACCCGGGCATAGATGCTTCACCACCTATATTGAATAAATCTTGTTGAATAGATTGTAATTCCTGAATCAAACCCATTTCTTTGCAGGATGAAATCGCTAATCCAAGGAAAGAATTCAATTCATCTATCTCGCCAAGGAAACCCATAATTGGGTGATCTTTTGACACCCGATTTCTATCGCCTAAACCTGTCTTACCCTTATCACCAGTTTTGGTTGTGACTTTTGAAATTCGCATATTTTAGAAAAAGAGGTAACTCACTAAAATAAATAATGGAATTAGTATAGGTATTGACCATTTAAACAGGTAACCAAAAAAAGAGGGCATCTCAATACCTGAAGATTCGGAAATAGATTTCACCATGAAGTTGGGTGCATTACCAATATAGGTATTGGCTCCCATAAAAACTGCGCCGGCTGATATAGCCAGTAAAGTTTGAGACAACTCTCCCATGAGTACAGATGCATCACCCCCTGCTGTGTTGAAGAAAACAAGATAAGTTGGTGCATTATCCAAGAAACTGGATAGAATGCCGGTGGCCCAGAAATACATATAATTGATTGGACCTGCTTCATTAGATACTGAGTTTATTACTGATGCCAAAACGCCATCTGTCCCAGCTTTTAATATAGCGATGGCGGGAATAATGGTAATGAAAATACCGGCAAACAGTTTGGCCACCTCTACAATGGGAAACCAGGTATATTCGTTCGCTTCACGAATCGATTGGGATGTGATTTTCCAACTGGCTATGGTCAGAAGTAAAAGTAATATATCCCTTGCGATATTTTGGAGTTCCACCTCCACATGATATACCATAAAACTAATATGTGGATGCCAAAACCCGCTCAATAATACGGAGCCAATTACCCCTACCAATAATAACAAATTAAAGGACCCTTTAATGCCCAGTTTTTCATTTGTTTCAGGAACAGGGTGGTTTTCTTCTCTATTATATAAAAATGTATCCAGAGCAAAAAAGATAGCCAACAAACAAACAGCCAGAAAAAGCATAGGTAGAAACATAGCGGATGTGGTCCAGAAGAAATCTACACCTTTTAAAAATCCTAAAAATAATGGCGGGTCACCTAAAGGGGTCAACGAACCACCAATGTTAGCCACAAGAAAAATAAAGAATACAATTACATGGACTTTATTTTGTCGATCCTTATTGGCGCGAATAAGGGGACGAATCAAGAGCATGGCTGCGCCCGTAGTTCCCATCCAACTGGCCAATATGGTTCCCAATAATATGACACCTGTATTTACGATTGGTTTTCCCACCAGTGAACCGGTGAGCTGCACACCCCCTGAAATTGTAAATAACGCCAGTAAAAGAATAATAAATGGAATGTATTCCAATAAACCTACATCGAGTAATTCATAAAGGGTAATTGAAAATCCCTTCACCAATAAAAATGGAATAATGAGGAGTGCGGCCCAAAAAGCTGAAACTTTCCCAAAATTGTGATGCCAAAACTGTGGGGCAACCAAAGGGAATCCTGCAATGGATAATAATATACCAGCAAATGGGATCACCCAAAGAATAGAAAGATCCGCCCCATTTAAATGAGGGGCAGCGCCGTGAGCATTGCCGGAGGCGAATGCGAAACCAGTAAAGGCAAGAAAAGTTATTAGTGTTTTATTCATCATTTTTTTTAATTTGCTTGTTCAACAAGCACAGAAATTAAATGGTACAGGATTTTCATCCTAATAATTGATTTAATTACTCAATTCAATTTTTTCTGTAAATTCTACCATGCAATTATTTCTTACAATTCTTGTAATCGGCATCGCTATTCTAGGCATGTCAATTGGGATAATTTTTAACCGCAAACCATTACAGGGATCCTGTGGCGGAGTGGTTAGTGATTGTGTTTGTCTGACTGGCGGGACTTGTGACGATCCGTCACAAAAGCCGAAAATTGAATCCAGTTAATTAAGGATTGGCATCCCTAAAGATGCCGCTGACTTTAGTTGTTCATTCTCTTTGAGAATCCAAAAAGCTTCATATCCGTTTAAGGATTCAACAAGTCTCTTACCTTTTTCAATTCCCATTACATTCAGGGCTGTAGCTAATGCATCTGCATCCATGCAAGTCGACGCAATGACTGTCACCGATGCAATATTGGAACGAGTCGGTTGTCCCGTACGAGGATCAATAATATGAGAATATTGCACATTGTTAAATTCTTGAAAATTCCTGTAATTACCGGAAGTGGCCATGGCCTGGTTTGAAACAGATACGACTGAATAAATCTCTTCTCCCGGAATAGTCCCCACCATGGGTTTATCAATCCCAATTTTCCAGTCAGACCCTTTGTTATTATTTCCCAAGGTTCGAACTTCGCCGCCAATTTCTACCATAAAATTTTTCATACCTGCATTACGAATATAAATAAAAAGTTGATCCACACCCCACCCCTTGGCGATTGCATTTAAATCAATCATTTGACCTGGATAGGATTTTCTTAAATTATTTTCGCTTAAATTTATTTTATCAAAACCAACTTTAACCATTTCCATAACTGATTCCAGGTCGGTGGGCGGTTCCCATTGTTCCGGGTATTCCCGATCGGGCTTTCCCTTTCTCCACAACAATACGGAGGGTAATATGGACACGTCAAAGGCTCCATTGGTTATTTCTCCCCAATAAATAGCTCGTTTCAATACAGTTGCAAATGCCTCTGAAACCTGGGTGGCTTCATCCTTTTTCAGTTGATTAAAAATGGAGATTTCACTGTCCAAACGATATGTGGACATTTGAACATCAATATCCGCCAGGATTGAATCAATGGCAATTTGGATCGTTTCAGGATGGATGGATGACTCGGCATTTGGAACAATTCGAATGGAATAGGTTGTACCCATGGTATTCCCATGAATTTCAATATACCGAATGGGTCTGGCACAGCTTAAGATTAGGCTAAGAATAAGAAAGCCCAACACATGCCGGGCTTTTATAGAATTCAATGGTTGGTATCTTTTAACCAAACTTATCATAATCAATCATTTCAGGTTCTACGCCTAAATCGTAGAGCATTTTATCTACTGCATCAATCATCATTGGTGGACCGCACATATAATATTCAATTTCTGTTGGGTCTTCATGGTCTTTCAAATAAAGGTCAAGAACCGCTTGGTGAATAAACCCGGTTGGCCCTTTCCAATTATCTTCCTCCATGGGTTCAGATAAGGCGACTGTATAAGTAAAATTCGGGTGTTCTTTTTCAAGTTTTAAAAAATCTTCATGATAAAACATTTCCCTAATTGAACGAGCCCCATAATAAAATGATATTTTTCGATCTGTATTTTGCGTATCCAATAAATCAAATAAATGGCTCCGCATGGGGGCCATGCCTGCGCCGCCGCCAATATAAACCATTTCTCGATCTGTATCTTTGGCAAAAAATTCACCAAAAGGACCAGAAATTGTTACTTCATCTCCGGGCTTTAAATTGAAAATATATGAAGAGGCAATACCGGGAGGAACATCATTCCATAACGCAGGCGGCGGTGTGGCAATCCGTACATTCAGCATAACGATATTCCCCTCTGCAGGGTGGTTAGCCATGGAATAAGCCCGAAAGCAATCATCATCATTGGTAGCGTTTATATCCCAAATTTTATATTTATCCCAATCCGGATGATATTCTTCTTCAACAGCAAAATCCTTAAAACTCAGATTATGGTATTCTGGAATATCAATTTGAATATATCCACCCGCTTTAAAATCAAGAATTTCCCCTTCAGGAAGTTCTAAAACCAATTCCTTAATAAATGTTGCTACATTTTTATTTGAACGAACTCTGCAATCCCACTTTTGAATATTGAATATTTCAGCCGGAATATGGACATCCATATTTTGTTTAACCTTAACCTGGCATGCCAATCGCCATTTATCTTGCGCATCTTTCCGATTAATATGCCCAGTCTCAGTTGGAAGTATTTCACCGCCGCCATCCAAGACCTGACAACGGCACATGGCACAGGTTCCGCCGCCGCCGCATGCGGATGGAAGAAAAATACTTTCATTTGCTAAGGTTAATAATAACGTTCCGCCGGGACGGGTTGTAATGGCTTTGGCATCATCATCATTTATTTTAATTGTCACATCCCCTTGGGGCAAAAGCTTTGATTCAGCAAAATTCAAAATCAATACCAAAATAAGAATGACACCGGTAAACACAGAGATACTCAGGAAGGTTAATGCCATTAGAGATCAATTCCTGAGAAAGCCATAAAGGCCATGGATAATAATCCCGTTAATAGCATGGTAATGCCTAGCCCTCGAAGCTTTACAGGTACATTAGAATACCGTAAGCGATATCGAATTGATGCCATCGATACAATAGCTAAAAACCAACCCAGTCCAGAACCAAAACCGAAAACAGTTGATTCTATAAAATTATAATTCCGTTCGACTAAAAATAATGCGCCACCTAATATTGCACAGTTTACGGCAATAAGGGGCAGGAAAATACCCAGATTATGATAGAGGGTTGGGGAGAATCGATCTAATATCATTTCCACCAATTGAACCATTGCAGCAATAACTGCAATGAAAACAATAAAGTTTAAAAAGCTTAAATCCACATCAGGAAACCCCGCCCAAGATAAAGCGCCTTTCTCAAGAAAATAATGATGAATGGCCCAATTCACCGGAGAGGTAATTGTTAGAACAAAAGTGACGGCCAACCCAAGGCCAATGGACGTATCTACTTTTTTGGATATGGCAAGAAAAGAACACATCCCCAGGAAATAGGCGAGAAGAATATTTTCAACAAATACCGCTTTGGTTATGAGGCTGATATAATGTTCTAACATGCTATTCTTCCTCTATGTTTGCTACAATTCTCTGGACCCAGACAATGAGCCCCAAAATAATAAATGCACCAGGACTCAATACCATGAGCCCCATATTTTCATAACCGGCAGCATAAAATGAATCGGGAATAACTTGAAAGCCATAAATAGATCCACTACCCAACAATTCCCTAAAGAATGAAACAACAATCAAGATCATGCCGTAACCCAGACCATTGCCCAACCCATCCAAAAAGGATTTCCCCGGTGTATTCTGCATGGCGAAGGCTTCGGCACGTCCCATGACAATACAATTGGTAATAATCAGTCCAACAAATACCGAAAGCTGTTTACTGATATCATACATATATGCTTTTAAAATTTGATCAGTCAAAATCACCAAAGATGCGATAATGGCCAACTGAACAATAATCCGAACCTTACTTGGAATCAATTTTCTCAATAACGCTATTAGTGTATTTGAAACCGATAAAACAGCGACGACAGCGAGGGTCATGACAACGGCCGTATCCATTTTAACCGTCACAGCCAATGCAGAACAAATCCCCAATACTTGCAAGGTGATGGGGTTATTATTCATTAATGGATCATTAAGAACCACTTGAGATTTTTTACTCAATAAGGCCATTATGCACCTCCATCTGTTCTAATGCGATTAAAAAATGATTCATAGATTTTTAAATCATCCATCAAAAAATTGTTTAACCCCTTACTGGTCATGGTTGCACCGGAGATACCATCCACCTGGTGATACGCATCAGGAGATGTTTCATCCACGCTTCCTTTCATGATCTGGATGCCGACTAAATTCCCATCATTATCTACAAACTTTTTTCCCTTAAAATTGTTTCGGAACCAAGGTTTTTCGACCTCACCGCCTAAACCCGGTGTTTCACCATGTTTATAAAATGTGATGCCTTTCACCGTCATTCCATCTGATTCCACCGCGAAATATCCATACAAAGTTGACCATAACCCTTTGCCAGAAATGGGAATCGCATAGCCATTAATCTCACCATCCATGGTTTTTATATATACGGGGTATAAGTTTAAATCCACATCAGGATTGATATCTTCTGGGCTTTTCCCTATAACCGTTTCACCCTTAGCGTTAATTACAATACTGGAGATATTATCGTCAAAGATGGATTGGATTGTGTCCGGTGTCCAGGGACTTTTTGCTGATGGGCCAAAATCCAAGGATTGTAGAATATTTTTCTTAATATCAATTTCCACATTTAAATCCTGTCTTTCTTTCAATGCTGTAACAGCCAAAGAAAGTAAAAACCCAAGAATGATCGTCACAATCGACGTAAATATTAATGTGTATGTATTACTGCGCATAGCGTGCCATTCTATGTTTAATATTCGATTGAATGACAAACCAGTCGATCAATGGCGCAAATGCATTGAGTAATAGAATGGCCAGCATTGTACCTTCCGGATAGGCTGGATTAATCGAACGAACGATCACTGTTAGCATACCAAATAGAATGCCATACACCCAACGCCCCTGATTTGTATGACATCCCGTAACGGGTTCAGTCGCCATGAATGCCATCCCAAACAGAAATCCACCCATCACTAAATGATAATGAGCCGGCATGGATAACATGGTGTTGGAAGAAAAAGGTGCCATCAAATTTGTCAGGTATGCCGTGGCCGCAAGTCCAATCAATGATCCTGCCATGATGCGCCAATTGGCAATTTTTGTGATGACCAAAAATATTGCCCCAAAGATAATCAGTAATTTACTTGTTTCACCAATAGAGCCAGGAACCCAACCAATAAACATATTCCACCAGGAAAAATCAAACTGGGTGACGCCATCCAAGAGTGAAACCGCATGTTGATTCACCTCAGCTGCAGGTACGGCGAGTGCGGTGGCACCAGAATATCCATCGGGTCCAAGCACCCAAACTTTGTCTCCTGAAATACGACCGGGATAGGTGAAAAATAAAAATGCACGGGCCACCAGTGCTGGATTAAAAATATTCATCCCTACGCCGCCGAATATCTCTTTTCCTATCACGATACCAAATGTGGTTGCCATAGAAACCTGCCATAAAGGAATAGAAGCTGGCATCACCAATGGAATCAGCGCACAGGTAACTAAAAACCCTTCACTAATGGGGTGCTTCCGAACCATGGCAAAAAGAACTTCCCAAAATGCGCCCGTGATAAATGCCACCAATATAATGGGTAAAATTTTATTCAAGCCAAACCAGAATTGCCCCCAATTTGATCGTTCTACTCCCATGGCAATTCCATTTTGGACGCCCACATTCATGGCGCCAAAAATATAGAGTGGTATTAATGCGGCCACCACAAGAATCATCACTCGCTTTGTATCTATACTATCCCGTATATGTGGGCCGGATTCAGTGACTTCGTCCGTACTGAATAGAATGGTATCAGCCGCTTCAAACATGATAGCGAATTTTTCCAGAGATCCGTCTTTTTCGAATCTGAAACGATTGTCATCGAGAAATTTTTGGAGGAATTTTATCATTTACACTTCCTTCTCCATGAGATTCAACCCTTGACGAATCATTCCACCCACATCAATTTTACTAGGACATGCAAAAGAACAAAGGGCAAAATCTTCTTCATCACATTCAATGATTCCCAGTTGCTCCATTTCTTCAATATCTTCCACATGAATCGCCCGGTACAACGCGTTGGGCAGTATATCCATTGGAAGTGCATCTTCCCATGCATTGATAGGCACCATGTATCGTTCACTACCATTTTGAAGTGTATTAAATGAAAAAAACTTTTTCCCAAATCCAATAAATGCGTTGGTTAAACTATATCGGGTTAAAGATGAACCGGGTTTAATCATGCCCATAAATTCACGTTCACCGCCTTCGGGAATAACAGATATTGTAGAATCGTAAAAACCTAAATATCCATTTTTAGTTGCGGTTTTTCCCGTAAGTACATCCCCTGAAATGATTCTCTGTTTTCCTTCATTTAGCTTTTCTGATAATAATGCATCTAATCGAACACCCATGCGAGTTTTAATATGGGTTGGGGTTTTTACCCCAGGTCCGCCGGCTGTTACAAAAATGGTTGGATCGTATTTTCCTGTGAGAAAAAATGTCCCAATCCGAACCACATCCTGGGCATTCACCGTCCAAATCAAATCATTTAATTTCAATGGCGCAATATGATGAATTTGAATTCCCACATTCCCAACTGGATGGGGACCATTTAGGGTGTGAACATCTGCCCCCTTCACTTCTAACAATGTATCGGAGACCGTATTTTCATTTATGGATAAATGGACTGAGCCGGTAGTCAATTTTTTTAAAATATTAATCCCGGCCTGGAATTGCGGTAAGCGTCGCCGAAGTATTACATCAAGATTAACGGAAAGGGGAGCTGTGTTCCAACCGGAAATAAAAATATCTCTCGGCGTATCCATTGGGTTGACCACTTTATTAAAGGGGCGCTGGCGAATAAAAGGAATCAAATTCCCCTTCAACAATGCCGATAGAATCTGTTCTTTCCCCAGCGTGGGAATTTCAGCTGCACGGAAGGAATCATGGCATTCTGATTCCTCCGTTTCGGCTAACTCAATAATTATTTTTTCTACAACCCTGCGCGGACCAAATTGAATAGAAGAAACTGTTCCTGCTCCAGGAGATGGCCAAAAAACATTGAAATGGGTTTTACAATGGAATAAGGGAGAACCAATTTTTACAGTGTCCCCTTCTTTAACGAGGATCTTTGGTCTTAAGGTACGAAAATCGGTGGGCTGGATTGCAACCGTCTTGGGTTTTAAACCTTTTTGAAGTTCATCAGAAGGAACACCGGAGATTCGGATATTGTGTCCCTTTTTTATATTTAAATCAGCCAAAAATTATTCCCCTCTAAATGGCCATTTTTATTGGTTTACATTCCTTGAAAAATAACCAAAGATTCACTAACCCAATTTGCAACCGGTCCGAAATACCATCCAAATATAAAGGTTGGGATTGCAAGAAAAAGTAGCACAGTTGTCACTAAGTTTGATTCCGGCATTACAACAGTTTCGCTTCGCTCACCTTTAAAGTACATGTGTTTTACCACACGAAAATAATAATAAAGTGAAATAACGCTATTCAGGACCCCTACAAATGCCAACCAATAATATTGCGAACCCGCTTTAATCACGGCAGCAAATAAATAGAATTTACCGATAAATCCTGCAGTGGGAGGCAAACCAGTCAGGGATAACATAAATAAAACCATGACGGCGCCTACAAAGGGCATTTTCCATCCTAACCCATTGAAGTCTTCGAAATCTTCCCCACCCGTTTTTCCTTGGATATAAATAACCACAAAAAAAGCACCCAGGTTCATAAATAAATACATGAGAAGGTATATCATGATACCATACACACCTGCTTCAGACATGAGAGGAAGCGCCATCATCATATATCCTGCATGGGCGATACTGGAATAGGCCAACATTCGTTTCACACTCTTTTGCTGAATGGCGACCAAATTTCCTACCGTCATTGTTGCAGCAGCTAAAACACCCATGAGTTGAGGCCATGGAATGTGATTCAATGCCTGCCATGATTCTGACACCAAGGCAGAACTATCTCCAAATACCTGGTTGAAAAAACGAATTAAAATGGCAAAACCCGCTGCTTTCGGTGCGACGGATAAATAAGCTGTAATGGTGGTGGGTGATCCTTCATAAACATCCGGTGTCCAAAAATGGAACGGCACTGCTGAAATTTTATAACCGAAACCAACCAGGATGAATACAGCAGAAAGAATGAGGGCTAAATTGGAATCGGGACTCAACCCTGCAATCGCCGCCTGCATTTCCATAAACTTGGTTGTGCCCGTCAAGCCAAACAGGATACTCAAACCATAGAGCATAATCCCGGAAGAAAAAGCACCATAGATTACATATTTTAAAGAAGCTTCATTACTGTGGGGATTCTTTTTTAAATAACCGGCCAAGAAGAAAGACATGATTGATACCACTTCTATGGCAAGGTAAACCATCAATATATCAATGGCAGATGCCATTAAAAACAATCCAAAAGCCATAATGGCTAATACTGAGTAATATTCGCCTACGCGATAATCCTTTAGCTCATTGCTGTTAAAACTCATGAGAATCACAAAAACGGTTGCAATCAATATCAATATTTTGAAAAATACAGAAAAGGGATCCAGTGCAATCGTTCCCATAAATAAGTCGGTTACAGCACTTCCACCCAATCGAATGGCAAGCATAGTGAATATAAGTCCACCCAAGACCCACCAGGCTACCTTGTAGGATTCTTCTTTTCGGTAAAACAAATCGGCCACGACGGAAATCAATACCGTAATAGTCAGAATAAGTTCTGGCCAAAAATATGTTAAGCTGTTGAGATTGCTCATGCAGATTCCTTACATAACACTGGCCAGTCCCCCAAGGGACACAACCTGTTCAATCAGAACATTCATTGTTGCTGAAATCATATCTAAGAATGGACGCGGATATATTCCCAGAAAAAGCGTAATCACAGCCAAAGGAATTATTGTAAATAGTTCACGTTTATTTATTTCCGGCAGATCATTATATTTCTCATTCGCTGGACCAAAAAACATTCGTTGGAATGCCCACAGGAAATAAGCAGCATTGAGTAAAATTCCGATAGTGGAAATAATGACAATTGTTTTAAATACGGGGAATGCACCAATGAAAATCATGAATTCGCTGACAAAACCACTGAATCCAGGTAGGCCAAGTCCTGCAAAAAATGCCACGGCCACAAACCCGGTATAAATGGGCATCTGGGATGCCAATCCGCCGAATCCCTCGATATCTCTATGATGGGCGCGATCATAAATCACACCGACCAAAATAAACAGCATGGCCGAAATTGTACCGTGGTTAAACATCTGGAAAACGGCACCATTAATTCCAGCTTGGGCACTAATAAGGTTGTCCCCATTCATTCCGGAAGCAGCTATCACCGCCGCCATGCCAAGGAGAACATATCCCATATGATTCACCGATGAATAGGCAACCAATTTCTTCAAATCCTTCTGGGCCAAGGCACACATGGCACCCCAAATCACATTGATCAATCCGAGCACAGCCAAGGCGCCGGCAAACCAAAATACACCATCAGGAAGCATGGTATAATTGATTCTTAACATTCCATATACTCCAAGCTTCAGAAGAACGCCGGCTAAAATTACAGAAATAGCCGTGGGTGCTTCCACATGAGCTAAAGGCAGCCAGGTGTGGAATGGAAATACGGGTACCTTAATGGCAAACCCAATAAACAATAATACCCAAATAACCTTTATGGCACTCATGCCCCACCATAATACACCACTCAAAGCGGTTGGAGCAGTATCCATGAGGACCAGCATATCAAATGTATTACCGCACGTAAAATACAAGGCTAAGATTGCGATAAGCATAAGAACTGAACCAAATAAAGTATAGAGGAAAAACTTAATCGCTGCATATTCCCGCTGGGGACCACCCCACATCCCAATAAGGAAATACATGGGCAGAAGCATCACTTCCCAAAAGATGTAAAACAGGAAAAAATCCAGGGATAGAAAAACGCCCATGACACCTGTATTTAACAATAAAAAGAGTGAGAAATACCCTTTCACTGCCGTATTAATATTCCAGCTGACGAACACACTGACGAATCCAATGAGTGCCATGAGAATCACCATGGGAAGACTGAGACCGTCTACGCCCAGGATGTATGTAATGTTGAATGATGGGATCCATTCAGCTCTTTCCATGAACTGGAAAGTTCCGGTAGCCGCATCAAAGATACGCCATAAGTATATGGCCAAGGCCAATTGTATTCCCGTGGCAGCTGCGGATACCTGTTTAATCAGTTCCGTTTTGTCTCGAGGAATAAAGGCAATGGCAACGATACCGATAACCGGAAGCCAAATGATCCAACTGAGTAAATGATTCATACTTAGCCCTTTATGAAATCTCTAAATTGTCTGGATGACCAGAATGATAATGACACCAACCAAAGCGAATAACATATAATTCTGCAATCGGCCGGTTTGAACCTGTTTTAATTGTTTACCAAAACCCTGTGCTGAGCGACCAATACCATCCACGATGGACTGATCTAATCCGTCGTAATCTACTCTGCCCGTGAGGAATGAAAGCCATTTCGTGACACGTCCAAAACCATTAATAAAATATTTGTCGTATAAGTCCCAATCTACATATGCCACTGCTTCTGATAGTTTTTGAAACGGTTGATACAGAAAGCGGCCATAATTTTCATCAAAATAATATTTATTAAAGGAAAGTTTATACATGAAACCCATTTTTTTGGCCCAGGCTTCTGCTGAAAGTTTTTTCTTTATATACATTAAATAAGAAAGCCCAATGCCTAACCCTGCGACTAATAAAGACAAAGCCATGGCCGTATAATGGGCATGATGTACCCCTTCCCCAATTTCATGTGCCGTAGGATTCCCTGGCACAACTGAATCGCCTGCGCGAATCAATTCTGTAAACCAACCATGATCAGACAATGGATTGAAATAGGGTAAGGTATAAAAAATGAAAATGCTTAATCCACTCAATAGCATGAGCGGAAAGGTCATGACCCGGGGTGACTCATGAATCCCTTTAAAAACTTTAGGCATTTTGGATTCACCATGAAACGTCATAAATATGAGTCTAAACATATAAAAGGCTGTAATAGCTGCTGCACCAAAACCAAAAACAGGGAGGAGAAAATGCTGCGGATAGTGCTGGGCAAATCCTAAACTACCCGCTAAAATTGCATCCTTTGATAAGAAGCCAGAGAAAAATGGCACCCCGGAAATAGCCAAAGTGGCTATGGTCATGGTCCAGTAGGTAATGGGCATTTTAGATTTGAACCCACCCATATTTCGCATATCCTGAGGGTCCGTATCATGGTCATCCAGTTCATGCAAAGAATGATGCATGGCATGAATCACTGAACCTGAACCATAAAATAAGCAGGCCTTAAACATTGCATGGGTCATTAGATGAAAAAATGCTGCAATATAATTCCCCACACCCACAGCCAATATCATATAACCCAATTGACTGACGGTGGAGTAAGCCAATACTTTTTTAATATCATTTTGCGTAATGGCAATGGAGGCAGCAAACAATGCGGTGAATCCACCGACATAAGCAATAACAAGGAGTGCATCTGGCGAAAATAATGGAAATAATCTAACGGTGAGGTAAACACCCGCTGCAACCATTGTCGCCGCATGCATCAATGCGGAGACGGGCGTGGGACCTTCCATAGCATCCGGCAGCCAGATATGAAGTGGAAACTGAGATGATTTCCCTACAGCACCCATGAATAATCCAATACCTGCCAATGTCAATAACGATCCGCCAATTAACCCTTGAGATACACCAGTAAATACTTCCTGAATATTGAAAGAACCAATGGCGGTAAACATAATCATAATGCCGATAAAGAAACCGATATCCCCTACCCTGTTTGTGAGGAATGCCTTTTTCCCTGCAGCAGCGGCAGATGGTTTCTCAAACCAGTGGGCAATCAATAAATATGAACTCACACCCACCAATTCCCAAAAAATATAAAGTGAAATAAGATTGTTCGCCAACACAATTCCATTCATAGAAAAGGTGAATAAACCGAGATAAGCATAATATCGGCTGTAGCGAATATCACCCTTCAGGTATTCCACCGAAAAAATATGAGTCATACTGGAAATCAAGGACACCACAACTAACATGACAATGGTAATATTATCAACCCAGAAACCCAATTCAATTTTGAACGCACCTAAATCCATCCACGTGAATTTAGCTTCATGTGTAAAATCAGGATCCCAGTTCATGAACATATTCAGAAGCATCGCCAGAGACAAAACAAGGGTAATTAAAACAGCGCCAATGGATACCCAATCTCCCTGTCGCGGCAGACGTTTCCCAAAAAATATATTAATGGCGAACGCAGCTAAAGGTAAAAATAAAATGAGTAAACTAAAATCGGTAATTATATTCCCGGTAATCATTGTTTTAACTCACTCACGTCATCCACATTAATCGTATGAAAATTGTTAAATATATTAATTATTATGGCCAAGGCTACGGCTGCTTCTGCCGCCGCCAATACAATCACAAATAAAGCAAATACATGGCCCGCCATATTCATTCCACCGAACCGGGCAAAGGCAAGAAAATTTAAATTGGCCGAATTCAAAATGAGTTCAACCCCCATGAGCACAGCCACACCATTTCTACGGGTGATCACCCCAAATAATCCCAATGAAAACAGGATCACACTGACAAATAAATAATTAGTTAAGCTGTCCATTAATCTTCTTTTCTCGAAAGTGTTGTTGCGCCAATAAGTGCCCCCAATAACAGTAAAGATGCCACTTCAAAAGGAAGTAAATAATCCATCATAAGCAATCGCCCGATTGCGGCCGTTGTTTCTGCCGGTTCCACATTCGCCAATTCAATCCATGGTGTATTAAAAACCATAAAACCTAAAAGGGTCGCCATCCCTAAAACAGCTAAAGTTCCAACCCCTTTCTGGACAGATGTATGACTAATGTTCACTGACGTGATTTTATTCGTCAGCATGATTCCAAAAATAATCAGAATGAGGATTCCCCCAACATAGACAACCACTTGGACGACGGCAATAAAATCAGCCCATAGGAATACATACAATCCTGTGACTCCAATGAAAGAAAACAACAATGCGTATGCAGAATAAAGTAAATTTTTACTCATGACAACCATAAATGCAGAGCCAAGCGTAATTCCCACAACGATCCAAAATGTGAATTCGGCCATTAGGCTTCTACCTCCGGTATTGGATTTTTCAATGTATCTTTCTGTTCTGATGTAATTGATTTTGCAAATTGATAAATCAAATCATTCCGGTCAAATTCGGAAAATTCATAATCAATATTATGTTTTTCATTATTGGGGCCGCCCACCATAAAAATGCATTCTTCCGGACATGGGTATGTACAAAGATTGCAATAGCAGCACTCCGACATATCAATGGTAAACCGGCTGACCACCATGGCTTTCCGGGTATCATTTGATGTGACCCCTGTATGTTTAATTTCCGGGATATCTTCCCCGCGATTCGGCGCTTTAATCGTATTTATTTTGATACAGTCCACCGGACAAGCGCGTTCGCATTTGAGGCAGCCAATGCAATCGTCGATATCCACGTGAAGACGGGAACGAATCACATTATAATCCGCATGTTCAAAACCGATATTTCTCTCAGGTCGAGGCCACCGTTCTTCGGGATATTGAAGCGTGACGTTATCTCGTTTAATATTCATCATATGGCGCCAGGTGATTCGCATCCCCGTCCAGAGGGTACTCACAGTGTCATATATATTTGTGAAGTATTTTGACATGGTTTATCCGAAGATTAACTTCCAAATTCCCACACCAAAAATGTTCAGCATGGCGATGGGGATAAATACTTTCCAACATACGTGCATGAGCTGATCCACCCTCAGGCGCGGGAATGTCCATCGGAACCACATCATAATAAAAATCAACGATGCGACTTTTCCCATAAACCAGAATAAACCCCAGGCACCGGAATCGAACAATCCAGGAATCGGGCTTCGCCATCCGCCTAAAAAACCGGCTACAGCCAACCCACTCACAATAAGCATATTGGCATATTCGCTTAAGAAAAAAATCGCCCAGCGAAAACCGGAATATTCGGTCATCCAACCGGCGACCAATTCAGACTCCGCTTCCGGAATATCAAATGGTGTGCGGTTTGTTTCAGCGATTGCACTGATAAAAAAGATGAAAAAGGCCAGGAATGAAAATGGATTATTAAATATAATCCAATTGGGAAGAATGCCCCAAACAGAGCCGGACTGATAGTGGATTAATTCCTGAAGATTCATGGTCCCTGCCATCATGATAGGAACGATAATCGATAATCCTGCGGGAATTTCATAACTGATGATTTGAGCCGCTGAACGCATGGCACCGTACAAAGACCATTTATTATTGGATGCCCATCCGGCCATTACGATCCCGATAACACCAATAGAACCCACAGCAATAATGTAAAAAACACCTACGTTAAAATCAACCACCTGGAGTGTCTGGCTAAAGGGAACGGCGGCCAATCCTATAAAGGCGCCTATAAAAATAATGAAGGGTGCCATTTTAAATAAAATTTTATCAGACGATTCTGGTACTGTGTCTTCTTTGACCAAAAGTTTTACTGCATCCGCTGCGGTCTGGAGTAATCCCCATTTACCTGCATGGAGTCCTGGCCCCTGCCCCATAGGACCAATACGATCCATCATAAAAGCCGATACTTTTCGTTCCACATACACTGCAACCATGGCATTAAGCGCCATAACTAAAAATAAGGGAATCCCGGAAATAGTTACGGCCAGAATAAATGCCAATACGGGAAAATCTCCGATTGCGGCAAACCAATCCATGAGCATATCAACGGTCATCGGTCGATTTCTCCCAATACAATATCTAAACTGCCTAAAATGGCAATCACATCTGAAATCATCCATCCTCTGGAAATTTCATCCAAAACAGAGAGTGCTGTAAAAGCGGGTGATCGCATTTTAACACGAGATGCTACGGGTGTTCCATCGCTAATAATATAATAACCCAAATCGCCACGCGGGCTTTCAGTACGACGATACACCGATCCTTTGGGCGGACGAATTTTTTTTGGTATAGCTTGGTGGACATCACCATCAGGAATATCTTTCAATGCCTGGCGTAAAATTTTTACACTTTCTTTGACTTCCAGCATGCGGACCCAATAACGATCAAAACAATCTCCAACCGTCCCAAACTCACCTGTTCCTGTGGGTACATCAAAGTCGAATCGATCATATATAGAATAGGGCTCATCCTTTCGAACGTCCCATTTTACACCGGATCCACGAAGGTTCGGCCCCGTCACCCCAAAACTCACTGCCACATCTGCCGGTAAAACGCCTACATCTGCGGTTCGTTCAATGAATATTTTATTGTAAGTAAGCAATTCATTATACTCGCTGATTTGCGGTTCGAAATAGTCCAGAAAATCACCGCAAATTTTAACAAAATCTTTTGGAAGGTCATGGGATACGCCACCGACCCACATATAATTATAAAGGAGGCGGGCTCCGCATGTGTATTCAAACATATCCAAAATGCGTTCCCGATCCCGAAGCATATATAGGAAAGGGGTAAATGCACCCACATCCAGACCGTAAACACCCAACGCCAACAAATGGCTGGCTATCCGGTTCAGTTCACCCATAATCACCCGAATAAAATCCACCCGTTCCGGTACCTTGATTTCCATTAATTCTTCCATGGCAACCACATAACCGAAATTACTATTCATTGCAGCAAGATAATCGCACCGGTCTGTGAAAGGGATCACCTGCTCATAGGTAACATTTTCTGAATGTTTTTCAAAACAGCGATGGAGATAACCAATATGGGGCTTAACCTCAGAAACAATTTCGCCATCGGTTTTTACTTCCAGGCGTAATACACCGTGAGTACTGGGATGCTGAGGCCCAATATTCAGAATCATCTGATCGCCGTGGACTACTCCCATCCTTCTTCTTCCTTAATTTTGGGGACAATAATTCCGTGGTAGTTTTCCTGCCCTTCATAATCTTTTCTCAGGGGCCAGCCTTCCCAATCATCCGGGCAAAGGATTCTGCGTAAATCACGGTGGCCTTCATAAACAATACCAAACATATCATAAGTTTCACGCTCAAACCAGTCTCCAATGTGCCATAACTGCTCGATAGAAGCCACTTTAGGGTTTTCCCGATCATGACTGATAATGACTTCAATTTTATGACGATGCTCCATGGAGTGAAGATTATAGCGCGATTGCAAGGGGCCTTCTTCTCCCGTGTCAACCCCTGTGATACATTCCAATTGATCAAAACAAAGGGTCGGGTCTGTCTTCAGAAACGTGGCCAATTCAAGCCACTGGTCTCCCTTGAGTTCAACTTGGTGTTCCCCTAAGTCCTCATTCTCCAGCACAGAACCGGGAAATTGTTTCTCGATTGCTGTTTTAATTTCGGTTAGGGTCATGCAGATTTTCTTGTGAGCGGCCGCTCAGTTTGAATTTTTTCCTGTAATTTCAGGAGGCCTTCAATAAGTGATTCAGGGCGTGGGGGACATCCGGGAATATATACATCAACCGGCACAACCAAATCCACACCTTTGAGTACATGATACCCATGCTGCCAGTAAGGGCCGCCGCTGGTGGCACAACTCCCCATAGATATGACATATTTGGGGTCGGCCATTTGTTCATATAATTTTTTGACTCGGAGTGCCATTTTCATGGTGACGGTACCAGCCACAATCATCACATCGGCTTGGCGTGGTGACGAACGCGGCATCATACCAATCCGCTCTAAATCATGACGACTGGCTGCGGAGGCCATCATTTCGATGGCGCAGCAAGCAAGTCCAAACTGGAAATACCAGGGCGACGTAGATCGGGCCCAGCCCAATAACTTATCCAAAGAAGCCACAACTACATTATCTTTAAATCTATTTTCTAATACACCCATTAAGCTTCCTGTGATTTTGGGGTTTTTTCTATGAGGCTGGCATACCGACCGCGGCCGTATTTCACATCATATTTTACCCAGTCCAAATCAGACTTTTTCCAGACATAAGCCAACCCAACCATGAGGATAACTAAAAATATTCCCATTTCTACAAATGCCAGCATTCCGAGCTCATTAAAAACAACCGCCCAGGGAAATAAGAAAACAACTTCTACATCAAAGATCAGGAAAATAAGGGCAACCACATAAAAGCGAATATTAAATTGAACCCATGCGGAGCCTTCTGATTCTTCTCCACATTCATAGGTGGCTAATTTATCAGGATTTGGATTGGAAGGTGCGACTAATTGTTGGATGAGTAATGGCACATAAACCAGTACAATACCCATGAGGATGAAAATAAATATGGTTCCGAAGTCGCGATACATTAATTTTTATCTCGTTTAGAGTCGGCGAAGTTAGACCTTTTGTTAAAGTTTGGTCAAGATAAACTTCACGGATTTTTCTCTATTTTTTGAAAGTAGAGCGATCATTCTTGATCGCTCATTGTCTGATAAATAAATCGCAGGACGACACGTCCTGCTGGATTTCCCTGGTTATAAGCCTTTTGTGGCGAACGCTATCGCTAATCCAGTTTAGATTCGATTTCTAATTGTTGCGCCATGAATCATCAGTATAAATTCGTCGCCTATGTCTTGGCTAAATTCATCCATTGCCGCTTTAATGCACGTTTCTCCCAAGTGGTTTTTCAGACCATTTGCCAAATCCTATGTTGCGGGAGAATCCATTGATTCTGCATTAGAAGTTGTTCGGAAACTCAATGAAAAAGGCTTCTCTGCTACCATGGATATCCTGGGAGAATTTGTTGAAACTAAAGATGAAGCTGAAAATATTTTAAATGCTTACTCAACATTAATTCAACAAATTGCGCAAGAAAACTTAGACAGCACAATTTCTGTTAAACTCACCCACCTTGGTTTAGGTTTGGATCCAAATCTCGGGAAAAAAAATATTCTCAAACTTGCCCAAACGGGAAAAGAAAACAATGTGGGTGTCACCATTGATATGGAAAATTCTCCCTATACCTCTACCACATTTGCATTATACAAAAAAGCTTTATCCATACATAATGGGATGGGCGCCGTAATCCAGGCCTATCTCCATCGAAGTTTAGAAGATATTCAGGAACTGAACTCTCCCCTTTTAAATTTGCGTATTTGCAAAGGGATTTACAGGGAATCACCGGACATTGCCATACAAGATCGAAACGCTATTAATGACAATTACGTAGAAATGGCCCGGGCTATATTTAATGGCACCGGCTATGCATGCTTGGCCACCCATGATTTAGGTCTTTTGGATCGATTAGAGTCATTAATTGAAAATGAAAATATTTCGCCCCAGCGTTTTGAATTCCAAGTGCTATATGGCGTCCCTATGGGCGATCGATTGGAAAGACTAAAAGCAATGGGATACAAGGTGCGAGTGTACGTCCCATTCGGGGAAGCCTGGTTTGAATATGCAATCCGACGATTGAAAGAAAATCCCACCATCATTTCTTATGTGATTAAGAATATGTTCCGGAAATAGGAGGGAAAGTGTTCAGGTTCGCAAATGTTCACGTGTTAATGTAAATTCAGCCCTAAAAAATGAACACTCAAACACTTGAATACGATCAATGAACGAAATAGACACCATCAAAAAGATTTATGATTTAAAAACCATCGCCGTCGTGGGCATGTCCCCCAAACCTGAACGGCCCAGCCATTATGTGGCACTTTATTTACGGGAGCATGGATATACCATTATACCTGTAAACCCGGGACAGACTGAAATCGCCGGGGAAACTTGCTACCCTTCATTGAAGGATATACCTGTACCCGTGGATGTGGTAGATGTGTTTCGCCGATCAGAGCATGTACCTCCGATTGCGGACGCAGCCATGGAGATTGGTGCCAAAGCACTTTGGCTACAGGATAATGTTATTCATGAAGCATCCGCAAAAAAAGCAGAAGATGCGGGTTTACTGGTTGTGATGAATGATTGTATGCTGCGACAGCATCGACAATTAATTTAAATCATGTGGCACGAGAATCCTTCTCGTGCAATAACCACGATTAAGGATAATCGTGGCACATTAAGAATCCAAAGGGCTTTTAACAGCAAGGGGCCCTTTTTTCATTACGTGGGTGTAAATCATAGTTGTGCGCACATCTTTATGGCCTAACAGTTCTTGCACAGAGCGAATATCATATCCATTTTCCAATAAGCGCGTTGCGAAAGAATGTCGAAAGGAACGACAACCCGCTTGTTTATGAATCCCCGCATTTCGAATGGCTTTTTTTACGGAACGTTGAATATTGGATTCATGAACATGATGTCGCCTAATGATGCCGGAGACAGGATCTTTACTTAATAATTTCCCGGGAAATAAAAAGTACCATCCCAATTTTTTTCCTGCATTTGGATATTTTTTCTCAATGGAGAATGGGATAAATGCACCGGGGACATCATTTTTTTCATCCAATTCATGAAGATAAGCCACCCGATCCATT
>JACKQG010000012.1_pt1 | contig 146745 bp, 125 predicted proteins | sample 8237621 | NCBI WGS metagenome assembly JACKQG01 (sample SAMN15677084, study PRJNA649215) | marine metagenome | biome: marine; feature: Black Sea; material: saline water; isolation source: suspended particulate matter (SPM) from the Black Sea western gyre | collected 2013-06-09/2013-06-10... | reverse complement strand
AAGTCTGAAGATTCACAAAAAACCATAATCATAATGAAAACGAAAACCCTAATTCCCGCCATCCTTGGCGGCCTCATCCTCATTCCCACCGCCGCACAGGCACAACAACGCGGCCCGGGCGAAGGCGGCGACCGACGTCCCAGCGGCGGCGACCGTGGCACCATTCGCGAACAAATGCTCAAACATTTTGACAAAAACAAAGACGGCAAACTCGACGAAAAAGAGCGCCCCTCTCGCGAACAAATGCAGGAATTTTTCCGTGCCCAAATAGGCGGTGCGGGCGGCGGAGACCGTGCTCCCGGCGGCGGAAGGCCCGGCGCGGGGGGGCGCCCCGGTGAAGGGGGACGGCCCGGTGAAGGAGGTCGCCCCGGTGAAGGAGGTCGCCCCGGTGAAGGAGGTCGCCCCGGTGAAGGAGGACGGCCCGGACAAGGCGGTGACCGGCCCAATTTCGGTGGCGGACGCCCGATGAATCCTGTGATGATCGCGTTGGACGCCAATAAAGACGGTGAGATTTCCGCTGCGGAACTCAAGAACGCCACCGCCGCATTGTCCAAGCTGGACAAAAATAAAGACGGCAAACTCACCCGCGAAGAAATGCTCCCGTCATTCGACCGCGGCGGCCGTGAAGGCGGATTCAATCCCGGCCAACGCCCCGGTGGTGATCGTCCCGGAGGAGGCTTCAATCCCGGCCAACGCCCCGGTGGCGATCGTCCCGGAGGAGGCTTCAATCCTGGCCAACGCCCCGGTGGCGATCGTCCTGGAGGAGGCTTCAATCGCCCCGGCCGCCCGGATCAACGCCCCGGCGGCGACCGGCCCACCCGGCCAGGACGCCCCACCGATCGACGCTCGGACGCTTAACCTTTGGCTCGCCCCACAAATGAAATCGCTGCGCCCTGCCCTGCTTGGCCTTGCTCTGGCCTCAACCGCTTTAGCGGCTCCTGCGGCTGATAAAAACTGGCCCCAATGGCGCGGACCCAACGGCGATGGCACGGCTCCCGGCGAGTCTGCGCCGCTCACTTGGAGCGACTCTAAAAACCTTAAGTGGAAACTCCCACTCCCCGGTGCTGGCGCATCCAGCCCGGTGGTTTGGGGGGACCACCTTTTCCTCACGTGCTATTCCGGCTACGGCGTGGGTGGTGGCGATAATTCCGGCAATGACCCGCGCGAACTGCTACGCCACGTCCTTTGCATTAGCGCCAAGACCGGCGACATTTTGTGGCACAAAAAAATCAAGCCCACTGCCGAGGAAGATCGCTACGGCGGGATGGGCGTGCCCGAACACGGCTACGCCACCAGCACGCCGGCCACCGATGGCAAATCCATTTTCGTGTTCCTCGGCAAAACCGGCGTGCTCGCCTTCGATATGAAAGGCAATGAATTATGGCGTGTGAAAACCGGCACGCAATCCAGCCGCAAACGCTGGGGCTCGGCTTCCAGTCCGGTGTTGCACGGCAATTTACTTTTGCTCAACACCCTGCAGGAAGGCGGTGCCCTCGTGGCACTCCACACCGCCACCGGCAAACAAGCGTGGCGTTGGGGCCCGAAAATCATCGCCGGTTATCAGGATTCCTACGGTACACCCGCGCTCATCAAAACAAAATCAGGAACCCAAATGATCCTCGCGGTGGACAGCGAAGTGTGGTCGCTCAACCCCGCCAAAGGCACCTTCAATTGGTACGCCTTTACCAACGTGGGCGGCAGCAATGTTTCCCCCAGCGTGATAGCCGCGGGCGGCGCGGTATTTGCCTTCGGCGGTTACCCTCGCCAAAGCGGCGTCGCCCTTCAGCTCGGCGGCCAGGATGATGTCAGCAATTCTAAAACACTCTGGACCTCCACCCGCGCCCCCTACGTCGCTTCGCCCGTCCATCACGCCGACCACATTTACTGGATGGACCGCAGCGGTTACGCCGTTTGCCTTAACGCCAAGACCGGCAAAGAAGTTTACCGCGAGCGCCTCCAAAGCACGCGCGGTGTCCCAAAATTTTATGCTTCCCCGATTTTGGTGGACGGCAAACTCATTTCCGTCAGCCGCAATGCCGGTGCGTTTGTGGTGGAAGCCAAACCCAAATTCAACCAACTCGCCCAAAACAGTTTCACCAGCGACCGCACCGTCTTCAACGCCAGCCCAGCCATCAGTGATGGCCGCCTTTATCTGCGCTCCGATTCGCACCTCTATTGCGTGGGTGAGTAAGCCGATTCATCACAAAAAAACCCCACACAATGATGTGCGGAGTTTGGATGGATTTGTAGAATTCTGAACTGAAATCTATTTCGTCATCTTCACGCCGAGGCGGACTTTTCCGCTGGTCCCGCCCACACCGTCGACCATGAAGTAGATGCGGTCGCCGGGGTTGAGCCTCACTTGCGGTAATATCACGGTGCTGAAGGGGCCGCCGCCGCCGGGGGCATTATTGTTCCACTTGAAATACTGGTTGTTGAGCGGCACTTGGGTGGCCGCCTGGCCTTTGGCCACGTACATCACCCCGAGGGTGGTGTCAAATGTACTTCCCTTGGTGCTCGCCGTTAGTTGCTTAAGGGTAATGGCAGCAGCGGTGGCGGGCCATTCGATGTACCACCACACGGATTTGCCGTGGAAGGCCGGATGCCCGCGTTCGGCGTTTTCATGGGTGGCGCCGTTGTTGTGGCCGTTGATGACGGTGGCAAAGGTGGTATTATTGTTTGCCCAGCGCCCGCCATTCCATTTAGTGGCGGAATATCGGTGGTCATTAGGCACTGCGGGATTGATGGGTAATACGGTGGGATTATTAGTGGTGCCCCCGAGCCCGCCGCCGGGATTATTGGTGCCGCCCAACCCGCCGCCAGGCGGGATGACGGGCAGGGTGGGATTGCTGCCTCCACCAAGAGGAATGCCCGGCCGGTTGGTGGTAGTGGTAGGATTGGTCGCCCCGCCGAGCCCTCCGCCGGGATTAGCAGCACCGCCGGGACCCACTTGAGTGGGGGCGCCTGCGGCTGCCGTTCCACTGTTGCCACCTTTAGCGTTTGCTTGGCTCGGATTGCGACTGTAATTCACGGGCCGTTCCCCAGGCAAACCCTTGGGTGGCTCGGGCCGGACAGAGGTGCGCGAGGGGGCTCGCCCGGATCCGTTGGAGTCCCGATAGAACGCCGACAAATGCCCAGTGGCACTTATGCACTGGGCATTATCCATATACAACGGCTGGCTGTAGGATGACAAAGGGGGTGGGAGATACATCCCCCGGAGGCGACCCGTGGGTTCTCCTCGCCAGAACGCAATCGGGCTACTGTATAAAGGAATTTGGGTACTGCCGCGAGTGCTGGGGTAAGCCATGATCGTGCAGTACTTGGTGCCAAACCCCTGAGAGCCCCAGCTCATAAAGTGGTTTCCCACGGCAAGGAACGTATCCGCCACTCCATTGGAATTTGTATAAGCGTATGGGCTAAACGTGATGCCCCCATCATGCGGATGGAGCCCCGGCGTGCCGGGAAGTGAGCCGGCACCCACATCCCCCAAACCATGCGCGGCACCGAGCACGTGACCCAGTTCGTGTTGGAAGGTATACCCGCCGGTCATATATTGGCCCTGTAAAGAGAGATTGCGAATACTGTCGCGGTGACGAATTACCTCGGATGAGTTGAAATCCACATCATCCGGCCTTGTGGTGTTGGTGAAGAGATCGCGGGGCGGATTGGTGCCTCGATCGGTGAGTTTCAGTGCCAAACCCGCCGCTGGTCCGGTGAGATTCTCAGTAAGGATACAGACCAAATCCGCGCGAGTAGAAATGTATCCCATTTCAAAATCGCCGTAGGCGCCGTGGAGGTTCGGGTAACGCTGACCTCCCGCGCCGTTAAGATCCATACGCAACGCTCCCACGTCCACACCGTTGGTTCCCAACACCCCCCCGTAAGTGGGATCGAATGCCTGACCATAGGCGAGGTCCGCCACACTGCCGCGGGTCATATGGATACCGAATCCGGTGCCATTGAAATCAATCTTATTTTTATTTTTTAAGGCTTCATTCCAGCTGAGATACAGGCTGAATTGCGTGGCGCTTTCACGCCGCACATAATAATCTGTATTGAGAACGATGTTGATGCCGAGGCCAGTTGAGTAATCGCCTGAAACTGTGATTCCACGATCGTTGAAGGCTTTTTGAATCGACGCGGTATGCGCGCCCGCATAAAGGGAGAGATCCGCATTATTTATTGCGACGGCGGCAGTTCTCATAGTGCTGCCACCGGGCAGGCCAAAGTGGTGTTGCAGAATCAGCCGATCGGCGATCGAAGCATTCCCATCCGAAGCCAGAATCGCCTTGCGAATATCCCACAGAGCGCGAGACCAAATTTCGCCATCCGCATGAACCTCCCCCACCAAATCTGCCGGGTACATCTTGTTGCCATCCACGCGGCGCAAATTGGGCGGATCAATCGGAGGCCCTCCGTAGCTTTTGCGAAGGCGAAGCCCACCGAGCGGGGTGCTCCCCAGCGAATAAACCTGTAGGTTACCATCCACCCCAATCGTTTTCACCGGTCCGATCATCGCCGCGCTCGTGGAATTTCCATCGCCGGTATCGTTGGAGCCACCGCCGGAAACCGTGGTGATAATGCCCGCGACATCCACCCGCCGCACGCGTTGCGCGCTGCCATCGCCAAAATACAGTCGCCCAGAACTATCAAACCTCATGCCATCCACGTCTGTGAGCCGGCAGGAAATTGCCGTGACCGGGTTGGACGAGTTGGCGTCCGGATCATTCCCGATTAAGCCCGAACCGGCCACCGTGGTGACCAACCGCAAGGTGGGATTATCATCCACGGCAATGCGTCGAATCCGAACGCCGTTCAGGGTGGTATTGGTGTCCAGATACACAAACCGGTTTAAACCAACCGTGCGCGTAGCCAGATTTTGCACCCCCCCGAAATTGCTGTTCGAAGCCGGCGGCCCGTCCCACTGTAACAAACCGCCGCCACCGAAGAGAATCATGGTTCCGTTTGATTCCAGCCGCCAAACGCGCTGACTGGTGCGCTGGCAAATATAAAGCCGGTTCAAGTCATCAAACGCAATATCGTCGATTGCGGAGAAGCTCAAAGACGTCGCCAAAGGCGCATTCACCGGGTTGGTGGTAATTGAGGTGGGATCCCCTGCCCCGCCACCAATTACAGTGGTGAGCGAGCCGTTGGTGTCAATTCGCCGAATGCGGCACGAGCCGGTTGAGTTTTTGTCTACAAAGAACACGCCTTCGGTGGAGTTAAGGTCGATGGCCCCGAGCGTTCCAAGGCTTTGTTGCAAGGCAACATTAGCTGCCGAGGCATTGGCGTCGGGATTTTGCGCGCCGCCGCCAGCCAAACGGGTGAAGGAGGAATTCACATCTACGGTGGTGTCAAAGGTCGCATTGTGATCCATCCGCCGAACACTGCTGCCGTTGTTGTCGGTGAAATAAATTTTCTGCGAAGCGGTGGGTTCGATGACAAAATCCCCGATGTTCACCAGTTGCACATCGTTAGACAGCGCCGAAGCATTATTATCAATAAACTGTGTGCCATCGCCCATGATGGTTTTGATTTTGCCACGGGAAACATCAAGGCTGTTATCAAACGAAGGATCATACACAACCGCATCCCACTCACCCACGGCCGGCGCATGATATGTTTGATATAACGAATCGCCGTCGTTAGCGAAAATGGAGGCTGCCAAATAGTCTCCGAACCCTTCGCCCATAGCGCCCATTTCACCGCCGGCCCAGTTTATATTCTGATCGCCCTGAACCGCGTGGCCGTATTCATGCGCGACGATATCGCCATCCTCGCCATCATCCACCCCGCCGGTGCCAAAATGCAAGGTATTGTTGGCCGGGGAGAAGAATGACTGGTCTACTGTATTCCATTGTGAACAGGCCCAAGTAGCGTTGGCATCGCGAATGCCATTGGGGGGGGTATTGCTCGCGGAAAACCCAAGTGATACAAAATAATTAGCAATGCGATCAATCGTGTAATAAATCGTAGGCTGCTCAAAACGCAAATCATTCCGGCTGTAATTATAGGCACGTGAAACTTCAAACGCATCGTTGTCTGGCAGGCTGCCGCTGTTGAGGCGCACCAGATCCGCGTAGGTCCCTGTGAGATAGCCCAATCCCGCTGTGAGTCGGGGCAGGGTTACGTTGTTCATCAGGCTGTCGAGCTGGGTGCTGTTGTTGTCGGCATTATCCACCAACGTGCCGTTCACATCGCCACCGTTCACCTGATATGGGTTTGGCTTAAACACAAAACCGGAACCGCTGACCGTCGCGAAACAGATGCGGTTTTCCTGCAGCATAACTTCACCAGTTTCCGCATCCACCACCGTGTGAAAATCGCCCAGTGGTTTCATAGCGCAAACGGTGACTTCCCAGGCGAGCTTGGCGTTGCCGTGCTCGTCGGGCCACCAAACCAGCTTGCCGGATCCGGGCATCCGCGGGCGCTTAACGCCGCCTTTGCGATAGGCTGCCCCCTTGGCTGCGGTCAGGCTAAGTCGCGGACGCGCTTCAGCGGGGACATTTAAGCTGGCATGATATTTGGTGTGTAACGTGTTTATGGCGCCATCGGTTCCCTGATTCACCGTCAGAAACGCGCCGTACACGGGAATGCCGCGAACGGTTTGCTGGAAACGGGTGTGGGCCGTGCCAAAGCCGTGCTTCACCTGGAGGGTTTGCAGGTCGGAGGTGTCCTGCTTCATTTTGAGTTGCCCGGCCATTGCGCTGAGAAACGCGCGCGCGCTTTTTTCTGGCTCCGCAGTTTTGCCCAGAAAATTCAGACGCCAGTAACTGGCCCGGCCCGATTCAATCATCGGGTGCACCTTGCCTTTGCCCAGATCGATCCCGGGGTAATGCTGTGCTTCGGTGACCACGCCGAATAATCCGGCCACGATTGGGTATTCTACCACGCCCTTAATCACATCGGCGCGTTGCATTGCCACGGGGCTTCCTGGTGCTTGGGCCGTTCCAGGATTTCCGGGGCGAACAGGGTCGTCACCGCTGTCATTAGAACCGCCTTCGGCGGCTTCCACTTTCACCTTGGTGTTTTTTACCGGTTGCTGGTAAGCCTTCCACTTGGGCCGTTTGCTGCCATTGGCATCGGGTGGAGTCGTCCAGGATGAAAAATGAACCACCGACCCCGTGGCCAATCCATGTTCCGCCCCGCCAATCCATTCGAGCTGATCCGTTCCAATATCGACCAACACCGGCCCGGGAGTTGGCCCGGTTATATCGTTGTATTGCTGAACTGGGGCATGCGAGGTTGCTGCGCCCATATTTCCCGTTGGGCTACCCACCGCATAGCTGTCGTCCAGCGCATGGCTGGAACCAGCATCCTCAACCGGTCCGGTGTTCAGCTCCGGAGTGCGCGTGGAGTTAAACGTAAAAGTCACCGCATCATCTGCGGGCGTACCGGAATTGTCGTACTCGGGAACGATCGTCCAAGTCAACGTACTCGGCAAATTGATGTAGGGCCGCTGCGCGGGCGGGGTGCTGGCAAAGGTGCCGCTGCCCCAATATTGGTCACCATAAATCAGGCTATTGCTGGTGTCACCAATCCATGACAACGCCGCGCCCAAATCACCGGGGTTATAATTTTCATACTTGGGCCTGTAGATGCCTACTTTCGCGCCGTTGTTCCAATGCTTGCTCCATGCGGGGGGGGTTGCTGCCGGATCCCACACCGGTCGAACCGGAGCCTGCACCTCTTCCCAGGCCGGCCCGCCGGGGCCGCCGTTTTGCGCCAAGGTGGCATCGCCACCGGACATTGCCCGAGACCGCGCTAATGTGAGATCCGCCATACGGATTTCCAACGGGATATGGCATTGGGAAAAAATTGTATTGGTCAGCTCCACCGTGCGGATGGTGGAAAGATTCAGGTTATTCAATTTTTCAGATGCATTCGGTGGCGTTTGTTCCTGCAGCAAATCATCGGTGTAAATAAACAGAATATCGATGTACTCCGTATCGCCACCGCGCAGATGTTCTAAAACTCCAGGCGACGCAGGGCCAACCGATTGCACCGCTGAACCGCCCCGCCCCCAAAGACCAAAGCTCCGATTAGAGGGATTGATGGCCGCCAACAACGGCTTGTTGAACCCCATCGAGTTAAGCAAATTATGAGAGCTGGTTTTCACCGGCTCAGTCGCCGGGCTTTCCCGGGGCGGGATAGGCGCCAACGCACCGGTTTTTGGAATTTGATTGAGCTCGGCCTGCTTAAAGCGTTTTTTCAACTCGGTGAACGACCGGCAATCCGTACAGACCGTACCCGCGCGATGTGTATGGCCGTTGGGATCGAGCAATGCCGCCGCTTCCGAGCCGCGCACCATCCGCTGCAACGCCTTCGCCTCGGCCGAGCTTTGAGCAGCCATCGGCGAAGCGGATTTCTGTGATTTCGTTGCAGCTGTTTTGACGGGTTGCTTTGCCTGCTCCAGTTCAATCACCCCTCCGCAGCCGGGGATCTTGGACTGATCCACCTCCACAATGACATGTTTGCCATCCATCTCATGCGAAATTAAATATTGCGTGCCGAAGGTGTCCACCACCACGCCCATCAATTTCCCCGGCTGAGTGGTTTGCCGGCACATCATCATTAGCGTATCCGGATCATTATCCAGCCGCCCCACCGAGGTCTCGCTGCCGCCATGAATGAAACGATGCACCACCACCTCAGTGGTCACTTGCAGGTCATCAAACAGATTCAATCGAATCTTGCCGCCGAGCGTATTCAACCGCTCCAACGCATCAGGCGAAAGATTCACCCAACGATGACGCTTAGCCAAATTGGATTCAAAAAACGTCGCTGGCCGTTCACTCGCCGGCACATCCACAAACAATTCGGGCCCGTTTTTATAAAGATCATATTGCCAGTAACCAATTAAACTCAAAACCACCACCACCATCGACACCATGCCTGCCACCAAGGCACGCTTGTTGGCCACCGCCAACCCTTCAACCGGCTCGCCTTCATCACGCATGGCATACTCCTCATTTTCCCAACGACGACAAATTGCCATCGCCTCATCCTTGTCCGTGGTGCCAGTGCTTCGTTGTGTTCGCCGCCCGTCTGCAGTAGCATAGCAACACACCCAATTATCACTTTTCAGTCGTTTTCTTAAACTAGCCATGATGTGGTAACAACTCTGTTTTCAATCAAAAAAACACGGTAACAACGAACCGTTCACAATTGATTACCACGGAAAACTGAAAAACGCAAATTATTTTTCGGTAACAACAGCATGTTTTTATTCACCGTTTTTTACATGTTTTGGCAAAAGGTGCGATTCCAATTTGAGCAATCCAAAGGTTATTTCCTATTCAATCCCTTGCCAGAATCTGAATCGGGGTAGCCTTCAAACCGGTTGCGATGAAACAATCCGACCTCAGTTTCCAATCATTTTCCTGATGAACCGCGCCACGATGTTTGGGCACACTGCTCTGCGTTTGATCGGGTGAGGCTGATGGTGTGGGTGTGCTCGCGTTAGTGGTAGACTCACGGCAAAGTTGTCGCCGCATTAGTGGGTGTATGCATTGGGATCGCTGGTAATTTTGCTGGCCGCAGCTTGGCGGCGCGAATCAAAGCGCCGCTCAAGCGCCGAACAACTCCGCGCCGCCACACCTCACAAAAGCGTCCTCGCCGGCCGCGGGAAGATTAATCACCAGATCAGCCTTTACCCGAACTTCATTGTGCGTAGGGTTGGGGCAGATGAAACCCACACTGTATTTTCTCGTTCTCGGTTTGCTGGCCAGTGCTTGCGGCGATCAGCCGGAGCCGGACATCAATGATAATTCTTCAGGCAATCCCGCGACCGCGCCGGTGGATTATTTGGGCGCGGTAAACAAAGGCCGCAACAAAGCCATCATTGACGCCGGCCTATTGCAGGTGAATAGCGCCCTCAACCAATACCAAGCCACGAGTAGCCAACCGCCGGCCAGTTTGCAGGAATTAATATCCGAAGGCCTCCTCGCCGAATTACCCGTCGTACCCAACGGAATGAAATGGAATTACAACCCGGAAACTGGAGTAGCTTCGGTGGTGCCCACACAATAATTACGCTCGCGTAATCGGCTTTGTGCCGACATCGGTTGCGACGAACTAACTACACATCCCAAAGGGATGAACAATAATAGCCCCGGATGAAACCCGAGGTTAGAGGATGAAAAACTGAGCCAACCCCGGAGGGGTTGAACTTCCAAATTTATCGGGGCCTCCAAAGTTCAACCCCTTCGGGGTTGTTTTCCTTCGATGCTTTTTCCCCGGGTTTCACCCGGGGCTATTGTTATTGATTCCCTTCGGGAATCATCGTGGACTTTTGATGAAGTGGTCGCAGATTGCGAAACGGGATGGATTCGAACTTGAAAGAAAAAAATGGCGGGAGTGACGAGACTCGAACTCGCGACCTCTGGCGTGACAGGCCAGCGCTCTAACCAATTGAGCTACACCCCCGCAAATTTCTGCGGGCGGCAAGCTAATGCAAGCGACGCACGCCGTCAATCGTTTCAGTAAAAAATTTTGGGATTTTTTTGACTTACCTTCGAAATGCGTCGGGGCGAAAAAAGTGATCCGGGCAACAGACGCCAAGGAGGTGGGGGTGGAGAACCCCTCTGAAGAAACGTTCTGTCGCCCGGATCAAAGAAATTGGTGTCCCGACAATCTGCCCGAGATTGGCCGTTTTGTCAACCGACGAATCTTCCACAATCTGTTCACCGACAGATTTCCCGTGACATTCGCGCCCGCATCCCTATATTTCCCCGCTCTGACAGGTGGACCCCTTCGTCTAGCGGTTAGGACACCGCCCTTTCACGGCGGCGACACGGGTTCGAGTCCCGTAGGGGTCGCCACTTTTTGTGGCAATCTTTGCAAAAAACCACCTGTTTTGGACGTGTTTTCACTTTCTACGCCCCGTTTGAGAAAATTTAATGCCTGGAACTATTGCCATTGTGGGTCGCCCGAATGTCGGCAAATCCGCGTTGTTTAACCGGATTGCCGGCCGCCGCATTGCGATTGTGCACGATCAAGCGGGGGTGACGCGCGACCGAATCACCGCCGAGGCCGAATGGGCCGGACGGGCGTTTACGCTCGTGGATACCGGCGGTATCGGCCTCATTCCGGGCGAAAAATCTCAGGACATCATCGCCAGCGCCACGGTGGAACAGGTGGATTTGGCCATCGAGGCGGCGGATGCCATTATTTTTGTGGTGAATGTGCAGGAAGGCATTGTGCCGCTCGACGAAGAAGTGGCCCAACATCTCCGCCAGAGCGGCAAGCCGACATTCCTCGCAGTCAACAAAGCCGACCACCAAACCGCCGCCGACAACGCCGTGGAATTTGCCGCACTGGGCTTCGAGCATATTTTTCCCGTCAGCGCCCTGCACGATCGCGGCACCTCCGTCCTAATGGACCCTCTCCTCAAGCACTTGCCGGAGGCTGACGAGCCCTCTCTCAATCCTCAACCCTCAACTCTCAACCTCGCGGTCGTTGGCCGCCCAAATGTCGGCAAATCCTCCATCATCAACGCCCTCACCGAAAGTGACCGCGTGATCGTCAGCGAAATTCCCGGCACCACGCGCGATGCGGTGGATGTCCCCTTTACCATCGAAACTGAAGGTCGCGTGCAACATTGCCAGCTCATCGACACCGCCGGCCTACGTAAAAAACGCCGCGTGAAGGACAGCCTCGAATACTTCAGCGTCACCCGCACTGCCGAAGCCATCAAACGCTGCGACATCGCGGTGCTTGTCGTGGATGCCGAAACGGGCATTGTGGAGCAGGACAAAAAAATTGCCGACCTCATCACCCGCAGCCACCGCGCGTGCATTGTGGTTATCAACAAATGGGATCTCACCACCGACGCCGTGAAGGAGGCGCGCAAAAAGGAAATCGTCAGCCGCCGCAAAAAAGACCGCCACCGCGATGACCGCACGAAACGGTTGACGATGCTTTCGGAGTTCGGCAGTTGGGTTCAGGAACAATTGTTCTTCCTCGATTACGCCCCCGTGATTTTTACCAGTGCCAAGTCCGGTTTTCATCTCGACCGATTGCTGGAAGCCATCCGTTACGTGGCCGATCAATGGAAGCAAAAAGTCCCCACGCCGCTGCTCAACCGCACGCTGCAAGACGCCCTCGATCGCCGCCCACCACCCAACAAAGCCGGCAAACGCTTCAAACTTTATTACGCCACACAAACCAATCAAGCGCCGCCCACGTTCACAATGTTTGTGAATGCCCCCGAAGTGTACACGGATAACTACGACAAATATCTGACCCGCCATATGCGCAACGCCTTTGGTTACGAAGGTTGTCCCCTGCGAATACTCGTCAAAGCCCGCCCCAAATCTATCGAGTCCGTGCGACGCGGGAAAAAGGGTGCCCTGAGTATTGAGGCGAAAAAAGCGAACAATGAACTGTAAGCTGAACCAAACGGTTCACCGTGCACTGTCAGCAAAGTCTCGTTGACCCCCGCGCCCCGCGCTTTACCCTCCGCGTATGGCCAGAACCAAAAAGCCCAAGAAATCCGCCAACCGTTTCGTGCACGAAGACCCGTGGCGCGTGTTCCGCATTATGTCCGAATTCGTCGAGGGCTTTGACGAGATGTCGCACATCGGCCCCGCCGTCACCATTTTCGGCTCCGCCCGCACCAAACCGCGCGATCGATTTTATAAATCCACCGTGGATCTTTCCAAACGCTTGGCCGAAAACAACTACGCCGTCATCACCGGCGGCGGCCCCGGCATCATGGAGGCCGCCAACAAAGGCGCGGCCGATGGCGGCGGGCGTTCGGTGGGGCTCAATATCAAACTGCCCTTCGAGCAATGCGGCAACAAGTACGCCAATGTCTCCGTGGACTTCCATTATTTTTTCGCACGCAAAGTGTGCCTCGCAAAATACAGCACCGCGTTTGTTTATATGCCCGGCGGCTTTGGCACGATGGATGAATTATTCGAAGTGCTCACTCTCGTGCAAACCGGAAAGGTCCCGCGTTTCCCAATCATTTGTTTCGGCCGCAGCTATTGGAGCGGCCTGTTCAAATGGGCCAACAGCACGCTCAAGCGCGGCAAATACATCAGCCCGAATGATACCGATCTCGTGACCATCACCGACAGCCCCGCCAAAGCCGTGAAGATCATCAATGACTATCACAACCGCGCCGGCCACCAAACCACGCCGCCTTCCGCCTTCGCCTGATGCGTCCGCTGATCGAGCATGCCCGCACGCGCCATACGCCAGAGACTCTGGCGGAGCAACTGCGCGGCCTGCCCGGCCTGATGCTGCTGCGCAGTGACGGCGAGGCGACCGATCAGGCGCGCTATTCGTTTGTCGTGGCGCGGCCGTTTTTGACGTTCCGCGCGTGGGGAAGCCGCTGCGAGTTACGCACGGACCACCATCGCGCGATTCAATTTGGCAACCCGTGGAACGCACTGGAGCAATTGCTCGAGCGGTATGAGTTGATTGACGAGATCGATTTGCCCTTTCCGCTGGGTGGCTGCTTTGGCTACTGGGGCTACGACCTGAAAAATTTTGTCGAACCCCGCCTGCGCGCGCGCGCGGTGAATGACCTCGAGCTGCCCGATTGTGCGGTGGGCTTTTACGATAGCCTCGCCATCTTCGATCATCACCTCGGCAAAACCTGGCTGGTTGCCACCGGCCTCGCCGCTGATGGGTCGCGCAACGAAACCCGCGCCCGCCAACAGGCCGATTGGTGGCACGAACAGCTTGGGAAGGACGCCTGCCACCGCGCCCCAAATCGATTCGAAAAAAACACGGACGAGGTGGAACTCGCCCCTCCCGTTCCCTCCTCCAACTTCACCCGCGACCAATTCATCAACGCCACCCGCCGCGCCCTTGATTACATTCGCGCCGGCGACATTTACCAAGTCAACCTCTCCCAACGCCTCACGGCGCCTTGGCCCGGAGGAGGTTGGGAGTTTTATCGGGCGTTGCATGCCGCCAGTCCGGCGCCGTTTGGGGCGTTCCTCGATGCGGGTGATTTTCAGATTACCTCGTCCAGTCCAGAGCGTTTTCTACGTCTCAGCGGTCAACACATCCAGACGCGCCCCATCAAAGGCACCCGTCCGCGGGATGCCGATCCGCAACGCGACGCGCAGCTTGCGTACGAACTCCAATCCAGCGAGAAGGAGCGCGCGGAGCTGGTAATGATCACCGACCTGTTGCGCAACGACCTCGGGCGTGTGTGCGAGTTTGGCAGCATCGCCGTGCCGGAGCTGATGCGGCTGGAAAAATTCGCTCAAGTGCAGCACCTCGTCTCCACGGTCGAAGGCCGATTACGTCCGGAGCTTTCGCATCTTGCGGCGTTGCGCGAGTGTTTCCCCGGCGGCAGCATCACCGGCGCGCCGAAGTTTCGCGCGATGGAGATCATTGATGAACTCGAGCCCGTCACCCGCGGCCCCTACACCGGCAGCCTTGGCTACCTAGGCTTCAACCGCGAGAGCCAGTTCAACATCGCCATCCGCACCGCCATCGTGCGTGACGGTCAAGTGCACTTCCAAGTAGGCGCCGGCATCGTGGCGGATTCCGATCCGGAAATGGAATACGAGGAAACGTTGGCGAAGGCGGACGGGTTTGTTGAAGCGCTTTCTTTTACCTCAGAGGCACGGAAAGAAATGACCAATTCCCAATGACCAAAAACCCAACGAATGCCCAAACTCCAAGTATATTATTGGAACTTGGGCGTTGGGCCTTGGTCATTCCTCAATGAAACTCCTGCACCGTCCGCACGCCGTAGCCGGCTTTTTTGAGGGCGCGGATTCCGTTCACCGCAGCCTTGGCGCTGCTGATGGTCGTCATGATGGGCGTGCCGGTGTAGACGGCGGTGGTGCGGATTTGCACTTCGTCACTGCGCGGCACTTCGCCCGTGGGAGTATTGATGACGAGTTGCAGCTCGTTGTTCTTTAGCAAATCGAGCGAGTTCGGCCGGCCTTCGGCGAGCTTGTTCACGCGCTCCACTTGCAGGCCCGACTCCTCAATAACATTTGCCGTGCCGCCGGTGGCGACCAGCTCGAAGCCGAGATCCACAAAGTCCTTCGCCAACGCGGGCACGGTGGCCTTGTGCGCGTCGCTCACGCTGATAAACACCTTGCCTTCCAGCGGCAACGGCGAGCTGGCGGCCATTTGGCTTTTGGCATAGGCCACGCCGAGGTCGGCATCGAGCCCCATCACCTCGCCGGTGGAGCGCATCTCGGGGCTGAGAATAATGTCCTGCCCGACGAACTTATTAAACGGAAATACCGACTCTTTCACGGCCCAATAGCTCGGCCAAATTTCCTCTGTGAACCCAAGCTCACTGAGCTTTGCGCCGGCCATCACCTGCGCGGCGAGCTTGGCCAGTGGTTTACCGATGGCTTTGCTGACAAACGGAATCGTCCGCGACGCGCGCGGGTTAACCTCCAGCACATAAACAATCTCGTCCTTCACCGCGTACTGCACGTTCATCAGACCGGTGACCTCCAGCTCGCGCGCCATCGCGTGCGTGTACTCGCGCATCGTGTCGATGGCCGATTGCGACAGCTCGTGCGGCGGCAGCACCATCGCCGCATCGCCCGAGTGCACGCCGGCAAACTCCACGTGCTCAAGCATCCCGCCGATGACGATCGTGCCGTCCTTGGCATCCGCGATGCAGTCCACATCCACCTCCGTGGCGTCTTCCAAAAATTTATCCACCAACACCGGCCGTTCCGGCGAGGCCTCCACCGCGTGCTGCATATAATGGCGCAGCTCGCTGTCCGAATAGACAATCTGCATCGCGCGCCCGCCGAGCACGAAGGACGGCCGCACCAGCACCGGATAATCCAGCTTGTGCGCGGCGGCCACCGCTTCCTCCTCATTGGTGGCCAAGCCGTTGGGCGGTTGCGGGATATCCAGCTTACGCAGCATGGCGGCAAACATCTCGCGATCCTCCGCGCGCTCGATGCTCTGCGGGCTGGTGCCCAGAATGTTCACGCCGTTGGCCTGCAAACCAAGCGCGAGATTGAGCGGCGTTTGTCCGCCGAATTGCGCGATGACGCCCCAGCATTGTTCGCGCTCATAAATGTGCAGCACATCCTCCAGCGTGAGCGGTTCGAAAAACAGTTTATCGCTCGTGTCGTAATCGGTGGAAACTGTTTCCGGATTCGAATTCACCATCAACGTCTCGAACCCATCCTCCTTCAGCGCGAACGCCGCGTGCACGCAGCAATAATCAAACTCGATCCCCTGCCCAATCCGGTTCGGGCCGCCGCCGAGGATCATGACCTTCTTGCGATCCGACGCATCAATCTCGTCATCCCCGCGGTCGTATGTGGAGTAATAGTAAGGCGTGTACGCCTCGAACTCCGCCGCGCACGTATCCACCAGCCGATAGCTCGGTACCAGCCCCGCCGCCTTGCGCTCCGCCCGCACCGCATCCTCCGTGCTCCCCGTCAGATGCGCAATCTGCCGGTCCGAAAACCCGTAAGCCTTCGCCTTCGTTAATAGTTCCAAATCCATAAATTGCCGTGGCAGTTAAACGCAAGGCAAGGAACCGACGCAAGCCTTGCGTGAATTGAGTTGTCCATTAATTGCCCAAAACCCTCAGATGGAGGGTCTATTTGAGTAGGGACACGCTGCGAGTGCCCACAGAAGCGCGGAAGCGAGTCCTTGATGAGACGATTTTTTGTGGCGTGGCGTGGGGAAATTTTTCGCAGGCTCGCTTCCCTCGCCTAGAAGGGTTGAGGTTCAAGGGGGCAAGGCCATAAGGTAACGAAGCCAACCTCACCTACCGGAACCACCCGCCAACACACACCGAAAACCGAAAGTAATATAGCGAGAGTCAGGAGTGTTCCAATAACGATAGGACAATAACAAACCACCGGGACTGAAATTGTCCCAAGATGCACCTCGCATCACTCGGAATTGTTTCTCTTCTGGGTCACTCCAATCCTCACAAAATTCCCATGCATTCCCACTTAAATCATAAAGGCCATTCAATTTGACCTCAAAACTTCCAACAGGTGAGGTTTTCTCAAACTTGTCCGAGTTCTGCTCTAGGTTGAAATTCCCCGCCCCCTTTGGCGGTGGCCACGTATTACCCCATACATACACGCCCTGTATTCTTTCGGTCTTTTCAGCAGGGGTGCTTCCTTGCTCCTCTGTCAAACCCACTGCCACGCTCCATTCCGCATCCGTGGGTAAACGGTACTTCTGGCCAGCTTGGATTTTTTCCGCTGCCAACTCCATTTTTGTCAGCCATGCGCAAAATGCCTGTGCATCATTCCAGTTAACATTCACCACTGGGTGGGTGTCCGTCTGCTTGAATTCAGGTTGCTTCCAACTCCCGTCCACCCCCGCATTCGCCGCGGCGTACGCCGCGTAGTCCTTCACCCGCGTTTCCCATATGCAAAACTGAACGTCCGTACCCGGAACCGGCACGAAGGGCATCCCCAGCGTGTTGACAAAAGCGTTGGTGGGAATCTTTGCTTCCGGCTCGGGTTCGGCATTGGTTTCAGGTTCCGCCGGAGTGGTTTTCTTCCCACACCCCACCATCGCCACCGCTGCTATTAAAAGAAGGGTTTGCCGCATGGGTTGAATCTACATTTATCCAGCCTTTTTGACAAGAAGCCCGTGGAGGGAAGTCCCAAAACCCATGCTCCAATTTGGTTTTTATGATTTGGGGCTTCCTTGGGATCTGCTCATTGGACCTTGGGCATTTGCAAACCCCTTGTTCATTACTCTTAAAGCAACGCCACCGCGCGTTCCAGCTCGGCGGGGGTGTTGTAAAAATGCGGCGAGAAGCGAAGGTAATCGCGGCCGCTGCGTTCGGTGCGGACGGAGGCGACGATGTTTTCGGCAGCAAGTGTTTCGCCAAGCGCTTTCATTTCCGTACCTTCGCGCGAGCAGGAGGTGATGCCGGCTTGGGCCTCGGGGAAAAGTATTTCAAAATCCTTCGCGCGCAGTGCGTCAACGAGCCACGCGCGCTTGGTGGTGAGGTCGGCGGCAATGGTGTCGATGCCCACTTCGAGCAGCAGCCCGAGCGCGGCATTGAGGCCGGTGATGCCGAGGATGTTGAAGCTACCAGCCTCGTAACGGCGGGCATCGGTGCGGAGGGTCATTTGCTCCTGCGCGACGTAACCGGGGCAGCGCACGTTGTTCCAGCCAAAGGCCTGCGGCGCGAGGCGATCCTGCAAATCACGCCGCACATAAAACACACCGGCCGCGCACGGGCCGAGCAGCCACTTGTGGGCATCGGCGGCAAGGAAGTCCACGTGCTCCACAGTGGTGGGAAACGCGCCGAGCGTCTGGATGGCGTCGAGGCAAAACAAAATATCGCGCGCGCGCAGTTCGCGCCCAATGGCATCGTGGTCAATACGCCAGCCGGAAACGAAATGACACGAAGCCAGCGCGACGAGGCGAGTTTTGTCCGTGAGTTGTGCCAGCACCAACTCCGGCGTGATCTGCCCCAGCGCGGGCGTTTGCAAACGTCGCACCGTCACGCCGCGCGTTTCCAGCGCCAACCACGGGTAGACGTTCACCGGAAAGTCGTCCTGATAAATCAGCACCTCATCGCCCGCCTGCCAATCCAGCCCCGCCGCCACGGCACTGAGACCGGCGGTGGTGGGCCCTAACAGCGCCACTTCGGAGGGATCAGCTCCCAGCAATTCGCTGGCGCGCGTGCGGGTTTGACGGAGCAAAGCGCCCAAACCCTCTTCCTGATCTTCCCGTGCAGCAGCGCTAACGGCGGCCGCCACCGCGCGTTCCACGCACGCCGGCACCGGCGACACCCCGGCGTGGGCCAAGTAAACCTTGTCCGTGCATACGGGAAATTCGCGCTGTCGCAGCGCTTCGTCGTTTTGAAGCTCGGGGAGGTTCACCCCTTTGATGCCGTTGAAGTTAGGCGAGGGCGTTGTCGATCATGCCGACCAGCGCGGGTTTGGGTTGGCCCCCGATCAGTTCCCCGACCTTTTCGCCGCCTTTAAACATCATCAACGCCGGGATGCCGTTCACGCCGTGCGTCACGGCGAGCTGTTTGGTGGCGTCGTCCGTCTCGATATCAATCTTCGCCACCTTCGCCTTGCCGGCGTACTCGTCGGCCAGTTGATCAATCACCGGCCCAAGCATTTTGCACGGCCCGCACCACGGTGCCCAGAAATCCACGAACACGGGGACATCACTTTGCAGCACTTCGGATTCGAAGTTATCTGCGCTCACAACAATTACGTTTTCAGAAGCCATAGGCGCGGAGGTTAAACGGGCAAGGTCGCAAGGGGAAGCGGATTTTTATTCCACTTTCATCATCGCGAGCACAACGACGCAGCCGACGGTAACGAGAAAGGCAACGACGGCAAGAATGATTTCCACCTTATCGGGGCCGGCAGCGCCCATCGAGACAGGTGCCGCACTGGGAGCCATAGCCGGATTAACCGCCGGATACATTGCCCCCATATCAGGTGCCGCGCCGGGCATTGGCGAAGGTGCGGGCGCACCGGCTGGCGGGGCACCCGGTGGGGTTGTATCCACGCCGGGCCCTACAGCGGGCATCGGAGCGGCAGCGGGCATCGGAGCGGCAGCGGGCATCGGAGCGGCAGCGGGCATCGGAGCGGCAGCGGGCATCGGAGCGGCAGCGGGCATCGGAGCGGCAGCGGGCATCGGAGCGGCAGCGGGCATCGGGGCGGTGCCGGAAGTGGGAACCCCCTGATCCATCGCGGGCGCAGGAGCCCCCGGCATTGGCGCAGGTGCTGCAGCAGGGACGGGCGCAGGTGCAGCGGCCGGAACGGGTGCTGCTGCTGCGCCCCCTCGGCCGGGTAGGCTGATGCGAATGGTTTGCTTGGCGTCTGGTTTGGGCGGGAGGCCAATGCGCACGGTTGCCTTTTTTTGAGGCGGTGCGGCTCCAGGTTGTGGGGGAGGCGGCATTACAAAATGTGTTTTGGAAGCGAGGCTAAGCAAGAAGTGCCGCCCAACTCCTCCCGCTCATCCTATCACGGACAATCTTTTCGGCAAGATTTTACTCGCGCGCGTCGGTGAGTTTTCGATCCAGCAAATGGATGCGGTCCACCAGCCGTTTTTCAATGCTTTGGGCCCAGTGACTGGGGTGCGGATTGCTGCGGACGTAGCGCATGGCACCGCCCCCTTCATAGCCGCCTTCGGTCAACACGCGCAAGCTGGGGATGTACGTCATCACGTCATTGGAATAACCGGCCACCCACACTGCGCGGCCTTTGCCGAGTTCGCGCTTGAGGCGCAGTGAATAGTCGACCGCCACTTCGCCCCCCATCGTCACCATCGTAAGTTGGTCGCCGAAACGAATGACCTGTACGGGCACGGGGTAATGCTTTGGCAACGCGCCTTCGGCGTCGAGGATTTGCAGCAGCGTCTCGGCGTAGCGTTTGTCGTAACGATTGGAGCTCCTGGCTCGAGCCTCCAGCTCGGGGCGGGTGGGGTGTTTGGAGTAATCAATATCCTGATATGCCAGCGCCGCGCGCAGTGAACCGGTGAGGGATTTGGGATTCGCAATGAGCCCGGCCTCCACGGCGGTGGCCAGTGAGCGGCCGTGTTTTTTGGCTAACTCGATGGTGCCGCGCGGATAGGGATTTTGATCGGCCCCGCAGCCGGTGATAAAGAGCGCCACCGCGCCAGGATTGTCCGCCTCCAAATACTCCTGCGCCCAACCGGCGTAATCGCCATTAAATTTCATCGTCCCGGTGGTGGTGTTGTGGCAGGCGTAGCCAAATAAAATTCCCAGCAACTTGCCGTTCAGGCTGCGCACCTGCAGCACGGGCACATCGTGATCCACCGGGCCGGCGGGATTTGGGCTGTTGCGAAAACCGTCTTTCACCGGCAAGCGCCGATTCATCGCAAACCCGCACCGCGCATGACTATAAGCAAGTTTCACGGGTTGAGGGTTTTTTATGCAATCGCCGACAAGCCCGAGCACCGTGGTTTGCAGCTCTTCCATATACGCGAGCGTCTCCGCCACGCGCCGGGCTTGTTGGGCGGCGGGAATGTTATCGTAAGAAGCCGTCGCCGGCCGGATGAGTGCACCTTTGCCAATGGGCCGCACGACACGAATCATTGGACCGCTGTGCGTGTGCGAAGCGTTGAGTAACAAATGCGACGTCGGCAACTTGAACTTTGCGAGCGCCGCCTTTTCCATCGCCAACCGAAACGGCCGCGGCACACCAATGAGATCCAGCGTGACGATGACCATCCGTTCCCCTGAGGGATCCTCCACCATCAATGCCTTGGCAAAAAGATCCTGCAACTTCCCCTCCGCACCGGATTTACGCGAAGCGTAACCAGCCATCCACAATGGCTTATCCGGCGTGATCACCGCCTTGGCCACGGCGGCCTTCCATGTGGGTGCAGCGGAAATTGTCTGGAAAACACACAGCGACACAAGGAACAATATGCGCGATTTCATCCGGATAAAAATCCAACGCTCCCTCACCGTTGTCCATTCTAAAATTCAACCGTTTATTTCAGAACCTTGCCGAATGCGCCCGCATTGTTTAGAGTCAAAACCGCAGATTGATGAGGGCCATCATTGCAATATTAATTCTCGGCACAGGCGTAACACACGCGGCGGGACCAGTGTTTTTTGAAAAAGACATCCGGCCGATTCTCAAGGCGCATTGTTTCCATTGCCACGGGGAAGACGGGCGGGAACGCGGCGACCTCGATGTGCGGTTGCGACGGTTGTTGCTGGAAGGCGGCGAGCACGGGCCCGCCATCGTCGAAGGCAAGCCGGAGGAAAGCCGGCTGTTCCAGATGGTTCAGTCCGGCAAGATGCCGAAGGAAAAGGCGAAGCTGGCAGCCGAAGAGATCGCCCTGATCCGCGAATGGATTGCCCAAGGCGCCAAGACGGCGCGACCGGAGCCGGGGGATCCCGATGCCGTGGGTATCACGGCGGAAGAACGCAGCTTCTGGGCATTTCAGCCGATTCAAAATCCCAAGGTGCCCGAGGGCGCGAAACATCCGGTCGATGCGTTTCTACTGCGACGCCTGCACGCGGAGGGCTTGAGCTTCTCCGCTGCCGCGGACAAGGCCACGTTGATCCGCCGCGCCACCGTGGATCTTACCGGTCTGCCGCCCACACCGGAGGAAACCAAAAATTTCATTGCCGACCCATCGCCCGACGCCTACGCCAAGCTGATCGATCGCCTGCTCTCCTCGCCGCAGTACGGCGTGCGCTGGGGCCGGCATTGGCTGGATGTGGCGGGCTATGCCGACTCGGAGGGGTACAACGAGAAAGACACCGAACGCGCGTGGGCCTGGCGTTATCGCGATTATGTCGTCAACGCCTTCAACAAGGATTTGCCGTGGGACCAGTTTATTCACGAACAACTCGCCGGTGACGAGATGGTGAAGCCGCCGCATACCGAGCTGCAGCCTGACCAAATCGACAAGCTCACCGCCACCGGCTACCTCCGCATGGCGCCGGACGGCACGGGCACGGCCAACAATAATGACGCCCGCAATCAGGTGATGGCCGAGACCCTCAAGATTGTGTCCAGCTCGCTCATGGGCCTCACCGTCGGCTGCGCGCAATGCCACGACCATCGTTACGATCCGATCCCGCAAAAAGATTACTACCAACTGCGCGCCATCTTCGAGCCGGGCCTTAACCCCAAGAGTTGGCGCGTCCCCAACAGCCGCCGCATCACGCTCTACACCGATGCCGACCGCAACAAGGCCGCCGAGATCGAGGCTGAGGCCAAGAAGGCGGATGCCGAGCGCCAAAAGAAGGTTGAGTTCTTCATCGAGCGCACGCTCACATGGAAACTCGAGGCTGTGCCAGAGAAGGATCGCGCCGAACTGCGCGAAGCCTATCGCTCCAAGAAACGCACCGACCCGCAGAATGCCATTCTAAAAAAATACCCGAGCGTGCGGCAGATCAGCGCCGGTTCGCTGTATCTCTACGACCGCGAATACAACGGCGAAATCAGCAAGCTCAACACTGAGCGGAAAAAGTTTGCCGATAAAAAAGATGACGAGAAGGCGGCCGCCGAATTGAAGCGCATTGATAAACGCATCCAGTTTTTCAAGGAGGCCCTCAGCAAGAAGGTGCTCGATGCGATGGCCAAAAAGGCGAGCGACATCCGCGCCACCAAGCCGGAGGAGCCTTTCATCCGCGCACTCACCGAGCCGGCCGGCACGCCGCCAACCACGCACGTGTTTTTCCGTGGCAACCACGATCAACCCAAAGACGCCGTGCCCCCCGCCGGCCTCACCGTCGTGTCCGCGCCCAGCTTTGCCGAAAATAATCCCGCCCTGCCCTCCACCGGCCGCCGCACGGCCTTTGCTCAGCATCTCACCAGCGGCAAACATCCGCTCACCGCGCGCGTTTTGGTGAACCGCTTTTGGCTGCATCACTTCGGCCGAGGCATCGTCGATACGCCCGGCGATTTTGGCCGATTGGGCGAACTGCCCAGCCACCCTGAGCTGCTCGACTGGCTCGCCGCTGATTTCATGCAACACGGCTGGCGCCTCAAGCGACTGCACAAACTCATCATGACCAGCCAAGCCTACCAACAGGTTTCCCGCCGCACCGCCAAGCAGGATGCCATCGATCCGGACAACCGTCTGCTCGGCCGCATGAACGTCCGCCGCATGGAAGCCGAGACCATTCGGGATGCGATGCTGGCACTCAGCGGCCAGATCAGTCTGCGCCTAGGCGGCAAGCCCGTGCCGGTGATGGAGGATGAGGTCGGCCAGTTCATCATCGGCAAGGAAAACCTCGACGGCGAACGCAAGCCCGGCAAGGCGGTCGATCTTCAAGGCGCGCAACATCGCCGCAGCCTCTACGTACAAGTGCGCCGCACGCGCAAGCTCTCCTTCCTTGAAGCCTTCGACGCGCCCGCCATGGAGCCCAACTGCGCCAAGCGCCCCGTCTCTACCGTGGCGCCGCAAGCATTGATCTTCATGAACAACGCCTTTGTCATCAGCCAAAGCCGCGCCATGGCCGAGCGTTTGCAGGCCGCCGCCAAGGACGATCTCGATGCCCAGCTCACCGGCGGCTGGCACCATGCCTTCGGCCGCGCCGCCACGCCCGAGCAGCTCTCCAAGTCGCGCGAATTTGTCCACCGCCAAACCGCCGTGTTCAAGGAGCGCAAAGACAAAACCCCGGAACTCACCGCGCTGGCCAACTATTGCCAGGCGCTGATGAGTGCAAATAATTTTGTGTATGTGGAATGATGTTGAAATGACCCATTGCCCAATGACCAAGAACCAAGGAATGACCAATTCCCAAATTTGGGCCTTGGTGATTGTGAATTCCTTGGGCCTTGGCCCTTGGTCCTTGGACATTTCCCCCGCAACCCCAAATCACCCATGACCTCTCCCTCCCCATCCACCCGCCGACATTTCCTCGCGCAGAATGCGATGGGGATCGGGGGCGTGGCGTTGACGTGGCTGTTACAGCGCGAGGGGCTGCTGGCCAAACCGGTGAAGCCGGATCTGGGATCCGCCGCGCATACCTTATTGCCCAAGCAACCGCATCACGCTCCGCGCGCCAAGGCGATGATTTCCTGCTTCATGCAAGGCGGCCCGAGCCAGATGGATATTTGCGATCCTAAGCCCCAGCTCGATGAGTGGGACGGGCGCGATTTCCCGGAGAAGATCAAGTACGACAACGCCGCTCAGGCGAGCAGCAAGGTGCTCGCCAGTAAATGGAAGTTCAAGCAACACGGCCAATGCGGCATGGACTTCAGCGAACTCGTACCCGGCTTTGGCGAGGTGGCTGATGAGCTCTGCCTCATTCGCAGCATGCACACCGGCGTGAACAATCACGGTCAGTCCATCCACGCGATGAACAGCGGCCGCACCACCGACGGCCGACCGTCGCTCGGCAGCTGGCTCACCTACGGGCTCGGCACGGAAAACCAAAACCTGCCCGCCTACATGGTACTGCGCGATCCGGTGAACATCCCCGTGCTGGGCGTGTTGAACTGGTCGCCCGGCTGGCTGCCCAGCCTGTACCAAGGCACAGTCGTCCGCGCCCGCGAACCGCGCATTCTCAATCTCGATCCGCCGCCCGCCCTGCGCGGCAAGCCACAGGAAAATTTTCTGGAATTCCTTAGCGAACTGAATGGCGACCCCTCTGGCGGCGAACTGGACCTCGAGGCACGCATTGCCAGCTTCGAGCTGGCGGCCCGCATGCAGACTGCCGCGGCGGAGGTCATGGATATCTCCGGCGAAAGCGAGGCCACCAAGCAGCTGTACGGTATCGATGATCCGGCCACCAAAGATTTCGGTACGCGCTGCCTGATCGCCCGACGATTGGTGGAGGCCGGCGTGCGGTTCGTGCAGGTGTTCACCAAGAACCAATACTGGGATCACCACGGTAACATCACCAACGCCCTGCCCGCGTCCTGCAAGAAAATCGATCGGCCCATCGCCGCGCTCATCAAAGATCTCAAGGGCCGCGGGCTGCTCGACAGCACAGTCGTCCATTGGGGCGGCGAAATGGGGCGCCTACCCGTGGTGCAAAACGAGAAAAGTCCCGGCCGCGACCACAACACCTACGGCTTTTCCATGTGGCTCGCCGGCGGCGGCTTCAAGCCCGGACACATCCACGGCGCCACCGACGAATGGGGCCACCGCGCTGTGCAGGATACAGTCAACCATTACGATTACCACGCCACCCTCCTGCACCTGTTCGGCCTCAACCACGAACAGCTCACCTACAAACGCGCCGGCCAAGAACAAACCCTGACCGACGGCCAACCGGGCAAAATCGTGAAGGAGATACTGGCGTAATGACCAATACCCAAAACCCAATCCCCAAGTTTGTGTCAGGGGTCATTGGATATTTCTTGGTCATTGATCATTGGTCCTTGGACATTCACCCATCATGAACGACCTCGCCCACACTCGCCGCCAATTCCTTGCCCGCAACACCATGGGCATTGGCAGTCTGGCGTTGGCGTGGTTGTTGCAGCGTGAGAAACTGCTCGGCACGCCCAAGGACATCCCGCGCGCCCAGCGTCGGTTTGATCTGAAGCCCAAGCAACCGCACTTTGCGCCCCGGGCCAAGGCGATGATTTCCCTCTTCATGCACGGCGGCCCGAGCCACATGGACCTCACGGACCCCAAGCCCGAGCTGCAGCGTTGCAACGGTATGGAATACGGCGGCAGCGTCCATTACAGCTTTGCTAACGAAGCCAGCCGCAAGCTCTTCGGCAGCCCCTGGCAATTCAAGAAGCACGGCCAATGTGGTATGGACTTCAGCGAACTGCTGCCGCACACCGCAAAGATCGCCGACGATCTCTGCATGATCCGAAGCATGCACACCGGCCACAACGGCCACGAGGTTTCCATCCGTTACATCAACGCCGGCATCCCGGGCATCACCGGCCGCCCCAGCCTCGGCGCTTGGCTCACCTACGGGCTCGGCAGCGAAAACGACGAGCTGCCCGCCTACATGGTGCTCAAGGATCCGGGCGGCAAACCGGTCGATGGCAATCACAACTGGAGCAACGGTTGGCTGCCCAGCCTTTATCAGGGCACCGTCCTGCGCGCCAAGGAACCGCGCATTTTTAACCTCGACGCCCCCGGCCATCTGCTTGGTGCGCCACAGGAAAATTTTCTGCAATTTCTCAGCGACCTCAATGCCGATCAAACCCAGGCGTTGCCCGGCGAAGACGCCCTCGAGTCACGCATCGCCAGCTTCGAGCTGGCCGCCCGCATGCAGACCGCCGCCAAGGAAGCGCTCGATATCAGTGGGGAAAGCGAGGCCACCCGAAAGTTGTACGGCATCGATCAAAACGAAACGAAGGAATACGGCACCCGCTGCCTCATCGCCCGACGGCTCGTCGAACGCGGCGTGCGTTTCGTGCAGCTCTTCCTCAACGGCCAGCCGTGGGATAACCACGAAAACATCCACGCCGGTCTGCCGTCCATTTGCCGCCGCACCGATCAACCCGCCGCTGCGCTGGTCACCGATTTAAAACAACGCGGCCTGCTCGACAGCACCGTCGTCCATTGGGGTGGTGAGATCGGTCGGCTGCCGGTGGTGCAATCCCGCAGCAAACCCGGCCGCGACCACAATGGCCAAGGCTTCAGCACCTGGCTCGCCGGCGGCGGCTTCAAGCCCGGCACCATCTATGGTGAAACCGACGAAGTCGGCCACCGCGCCGCCGTCGATAAGGTCACCGCCAACGATTACCAAGCCACCCTTCTGCACCAATTCGGCCTCGACCACACCCAACTCACCTACCACCACGGCGGCCAATCCCAAAAACTCACCAATGATCGCCCCGCCCGCGTTGTGAAAGAGATTGTTGGGTAACCCTTTCACCACAGAGTCAAAGAGGATACAGAGAAAGTCTCTTGAAAATTCTGTGCTCTCGGTGCCTCTGTGGTTAGATCATTGTCCCTGAAAACACCGCCACCTTTGACCCATCCGCATTCATCACCGAATCCGGTTCACCCGCCAGTGCCTCGGCCCATTCCGGGCCGTAAATCGCCAGCACATCCAAGTCGAATCGCGCCAACTCCACGGAACGAACCTTCCAAGTGGGATGCGTCACCTCGTACTCCATCGAGCCACCGTCGGTTTGCCGATTATACCCCCAGTAATGTTCGATGAAAAACTCCTCCATTGCCTCCGGCCCGCGCCAATCACCCGCGGCATCCACCGCCATTTGCTGGCGGGCACCGTCCAGTTCCAATTCGTAACCAGTGCGCCGGCCCTCAACCAAGGCGCGCAGAGGCAGCGTTTCGTACGGTTCATTATACACCGCGCGAGCCACCCACTCGACCAGCCGACGCGGTGTGAGTTCACGCAGAAACACCACTCCACGGCGCAGTTCCCCTTTCACCTCGCGGCGTACATAAAACCGTAAGTTTATTTCCGGAAAATTCCGGTGCCCGATCGCCGGCACCCCTTTCACTGCCAGATCCAAAAAACGAAAGCCCACCAGACTCACCCAATGCTCGTCTTCCCTCGGATCCAGTTCCGTGCCCGCCGGCACATGCGGCGCCAGCAACGCCGAATCCACGCGCCAGTTGAACAGTATCAAGTCGCGCCACGCCGCGGTGAGAAATGAATCAGGCACGGGTACAGTATAAACACAGCGTGCACCTTTGCCAAAACGTTTGCCCTCGGCGACAACACGGATACACTCCGCCCATGAGCAACACCGAGCCGCCTGTCTCCCCGCGCCTTGCCAGCTACCTTTGCCCGCCGCTGGCCATTTGGCTGTTGTGGCGGCATCGCCTCCCGTGGCGCGGAGGCAAGACTGTGATGCTGCTCATCTTCATGCTCGTCCAATTCATTCTCGGAATTTTGCTAATGACCAAGGCCGGCTGGACGCGTGTGGACTGGGATGGACGCGGCTTGCCCGGCGATCTCCGTTGGGTGCTGGCCGCACCCGGCGATGCAGATTGGAATTATTCTGATCGTAAACCCAACTCCGATGACCCCGCCCATTGGCCGGGCTATCGTGGCGCGCGGCGCGATGGCGTTTACAACGGGCCCACCATCCGAACCGATTGGGACACCGCCCCGCCGAAGTCCGCGTGGACCACCCCGGTCGGGGGCGGCCACGCCTCGATGACCCTCGCCCGCGGCCGTCTCTTCACCCTCGAGCAATGGGCCGAAGGCGAAGTGGTCACCTGCTACAACCTCACCGACGGCCGTGGACTCTGGCGGCACACGTACGCTGGAAAATTTAACGACACATCCGCAATGGGTGGCGTAGGCCCGCGCTCCACACCCACGTGGGATGACGATCGCCTCTACACACTCGGTGCCGAAGGCCAACTCCATTGTCTCGCCGCCGACACCGGCAAAGTAATTTGGCACAAAAACATTTACGACGCCTTCGGCACGCGCAACCTCCCCTTCGGCACGTGCGCTTCGCCGTGGGTGGCTGGCGAAAAACTGATCATCACCGCCGGCGCCCGCGCGGGATCAGCCAAGCACACCGTGTTTGCGTTGGACAAAATGACCGGCGAAGTCTTGTGGCGTTCCGCCGCTGAAAAACAAGCGTACATGTCGCCCATCACCACCACGCTCGGCGGACGCGAACAAATCCTGCTCTGCGCCGGCCGCGCGATCCAAGGGCTCTCACTTGAGGACGGCGAAATTTTGTGGACCGTAAAATGGACCGTGAGCTACGACAACAACATCGCCCAACCCGTTGTGATCGATGACACACACGTTTTCATCAGCGCCGGCTACGGCACTGGCTGCGGCCTCATCGAAATTGAAAAAACCGGCGACACCTTTTCCGCCAAACTCGTATGGGAAAATAAACACCTGAAAAACAAATTCACCAGTTCCGTGCTACACGAAGGCCACCTTTATGGCCTCGACGATGGCGGCGGCGACAACGCCGCGTACCTCGTCTGTCTCAACGCCCAAACCGGAGAAAAACAATGGCGCGGTGACAACTACGGCCACGGCCAGCTTTTGCTCGCCCAAGGCCACCTCATCATCCAATGCGAAAACGGCGACCTCGCCCTCGTCAAGGCCACCCCCGAATCCCATCAACAAATCGCCCGCCTCCCCGCCCTCCCCGGCAAAACTTGGAACAACCCCGCCCTCGCCAACGGTCGGCTTTACGTCCGCAATGACCAACAAATGATCTGCTTCGACATCCGCCCCGGCTCCGAAGCCGGCTCTGTCATTCTAAACAACCGCAACGCCGAGGCGCTCTCCGTTTTGGCAACGGCGTTTCTGTTACTAAACGGACTAGGCTGCATTGGGCTTGGCTGTTTTGTGCGCCCGACAGGCGAATGAATCCCCGCTAATACTCACGGCTACGCCACAACACACCGTTCGAGTTTTTCAAACACCAATCACCTCGAGCGATGGAAAGGCAAATCCCTTTTTGTCGCCGCACAGAAAACACTTCGACACCACTTTCACCTAGGCGTTTGAGCAACTCGGCTGAAGCACGTTCGGCGATGGGGTATTTGCTGTCGTGAACAATAATCACTTTCGGATCGATGAGGCGCAGCAAACCGGTATTCAGTGGTTCGCCATAGCTGGGGATGGCCACGACCACGATGTCCGCGCGCAAATCAGCATCGCGGGCCAGCATGGCTTGGCAGCCATCCGGGCCCACATCGGAAAGGAGGAGCACGCGCACTCCGTGAAACTCGCCGCGCAAAACCATCGCATCATCGGTGCTGCGGGCAAAATCATCACCTTTCGCCGGATGCAACACTGTCCACCGGCCGATAGAGTCGCCAGCGGATACGGTGCGTTTCAATCCCTCGTGTTGCGCCAATTCCGCCAGTACGGTTTTATGAAATCTGGAGGATGATTTGGCGTGGCTCAAGGACACGCGCTCCAGCGGCTGCGCAGCCAGCAAATGAGTAAAGCCGCCTATGTGATGGCCGATGCCGTGCGTGAGCGCCACAGCCTGTAGGGCATCCACACCGCGCGCTTGCAAATGACGCTGCACGGTATATTCCACGGCCATCGCGTTGCCGGTATCGATCAGCAAACCGGATGTATGCGCGTTAGCCTCCACGTGAATCATCGGCCCTTCCGGAAGCATCGTGATCCGCACTTCCTGTTGATCAAATTGCCAACGCGCCAACAACAAAACCACAAACACGCCGCCGCCACCCAAGGCCCAGCGACGCACAGCGGGTTTCAAAAACCAGCCCGTGCCCACGCCGAAAAGCACCGCGTACCAGCCGGCCATCATCCACGGCGCAGGCGCGCGCACATATTGCCACGCACCGGGGAGATCGGAAGTCCATTGGCTGATGGCCATCATGCAGTTCATAAAAAACCACGCCGAGTGATTAAACAAAATCGTCAGCGGCTCCAGCCAACCGCCGCAAATAAAACTCCCCATACAACTCGCCAACGCCAAAGTGCCGCACGCCACCACCGGCACATTCGCCAGCAATGCCACGGGGTTAACCAAATGAAAATAATGCGCAATGAGCGGCAACGACGCGAGCCACGCGCAAAAGGAAACCGCGATTGCCCCCACCAACCAATACGACGGTTCCAAAATCCACCGCCGCCAGCGCGGCCAAAGTTCGCGCGGCAAAAATAGATCCGGCCGCACGCCTGCTTGCAGTCGTTCCACGATGGGCGGCATCACCAACGCAAGGCTGAAGACCACAGCGAAAGACAATTGAAAGCTCGCACGGAACAGTTGTTGCGGATCCCACAACAAAATCAGAAACGCCGCCATCCCGAGCGAGTTCAAAATATTGACGGGCCGTTTAAGCGACCACGCCGCAAGGATGAGCGTCATCATCACCGTCGCCCGCACGGCGGAGGGTTGCCAGCCGGTGGCCGCGGTGTAAAACCACAGCAACGGAATCGCCACGACCCCCACCCACGCACGCGGCACACGCAGCACCCGCAGCAGCACCACGAAAATTCCCGCCACCAATCCGATGTGCAATCCGCTGATTGCAAAAAAATGCATCGTGCCCGATCGCATAAACGGCGCAGCCACTTCGCCCGTGAGTGCCGTGCGCCAGCCGAGACTCATCGCCCACAGCAACTCCAGCGCTTCGTCTTGCTCCGGTTGTCCTCGACTGAGATTGTGCCGCGCCCACGCACGAAAGCGATCGGCCAATGGAGGGCGCGGCGATGAGCTTTGCGGGATGAGTTTCCAGCGCGTGAGTTTGTCCGTATTCAGTTCAAAATAAATGCCACGCCGCCGCAGACTTTCGCGGCGGTCGTACAATCCCGGCGCTTTCGCGTGCTCGGGTTGGATGAGCACGCCATCGACCTCCACGAATTGCCCGGCATAAAAATCTTCGCCCAGCTGATTCGTGGTCGTCACCATCACCGTGCCATGGGCGGGTTGGCTTTGACCGCGGCGTGTAATGCTCTCGGCGCGGATGCGCAGTGAGGTGCGCTCCACCACGCCCGCGTGACGGCGTTCCGGCGTGGCCACCAACTTGCCGCGCAGCGTGACAATCGCGCCCTCTTCCGGAATGAGATGCCGCAGATCATTCGGTGAAATAGGCGCAGTTTGCCGTATGTAATTGGCCCAACCCACCAACACAATCGTGGCAATCAACGCCACTTGCCGCACGACATCGGCTATGCCGGAAACCATCCTGAGGCGGTCATTAGAAAATCCTACTCGTTGCGACACCGCCCCATCGCAGCGTTGGCCGAGCCACACGGCAGCCAATCCCACGCCCGTTGCCGGCAACGCCATCGCCAAAATGATTGCCGGCGATATTTCGATCCAATCGCCCAACAACACCCCCGCCATCAACAATGCGGCGATGATGAGCATTGGAAATTTCACATCGAATTTTTAACACACACCGCGGAGTTGGCAAGGCGGGGGAATTTGCGTAGCGTGTCCCGATGCTTAAGTTGGGAGTCAACATCGACCACGTCGCGACGCTGCGCGAGGCGCGTTATCGAGGGCAAAGTGGGCAAAAGCGCGGCGAGCCTTCGCCGGTGGACGCCGCCATCGCCGCCGAGGCCGCGGGCGCGCACGGCATCACCGCGCATTTGCGCGAGGATCGCCGCCACATTTTGGATGCCGACATCGCCGCGCTGCGCAAAGCGGTGAGCGTGCGGTTCAATTTCGAAATGGCCAACACCGCCGAGATGGTCCGCATCGCCCTGCGTACCAAACCGGAAATCGTCTGTCTCGTCCCCGAAAAACGCGAGGAGATCACCACCGAAGGCGGGCTCGATGTGGCCGGCCAATTACCCGCGCTGAAGCGCACTTGCAAAAAAATGGCGAAGGCCAACATTGAAGTCAGTTTATTTATCAATCCCGATGCCAAACAAGTGGACGCCTCCGCGCGTTCGGGCGCGCAGTTTATCGAGCTGCACACCGGCCAGTTTGCCGAGCACTTCGGCAATGCCCGCGCCCGCCAGCGGGAACTCAATCGCCTCATCGCCGCCGCCGAGCACGCGCACAGCCTCGGCCTGCGCGTGAATGCGGGGCACGGAATTAATTACGACAACCTCAGCACACTCCACGCCGTGCCCCATTTGGAAGAGTTGAACATCGGCCACTGCATCATCAGCCACGCCGTGAGCGTGGGCTTGCCGCGAGCGGTGAAGGAAATGTTGCAGCTGATGAAAGGCTATCGCGGATGATTTTTGGGACCGGCATCGACATCGTGGAAGTGGAGCGCATCCGCGAAATTTGCAAGCGCTGGCGCAAACGGTTTTTGAATCGCGTGCTGCGCGAGGAGGAAATTAAATATTGCCTCTCGCAAGGCGACCCCGCCCAATGCATCGCCGCGCGCTTCGCCGGCAAGGAAGCGATCAGCAAAGCCTTCGGCACCGGCATCGGCGCACAACTCGGCTGGCACGACATCGAAATCGTCCATCAACCCAAAGGCCGCCCGACGGTGAAATTGCACGGTCGCGGAAAAATTCTATTACTCGAACAAGGCGGCAAAAGCGTCCACGTCAGCCTCAGCCACAACGGCGGCCAAGCAGCGGCTATGGCGTTGTTTGAGGGTTAAAGTCCCTACTTTCTTTTCCGAGTGCTTTGTCCAACACCTTCTCAATCTCGTCCCAAAAAGGGTGGCCGATGTCCTTCAACTGTTTTGCGCTACGCGCAGACGTTTGACGAAACAATTTCTTTTCCTCAAGTGTCAACTGTTTCCCATAAAAGTAAATTTGATCATCGTTGAAATCGGGATGCTTCCGAATCAAAATCAAATTATCCTTTCTCATAACCCCGTTCACAGCACCCAAGAAATTCATAATCCGAGCGTTGCAACGTTTCTCAGCAGCCAAGTGCCATTCTGCCCTAGTGTACCCCCACACCTTTCCTTCTTCAACAACGCCTTGGCAGCCAACAGCTATCAAGGCCACCACAAAGCAAAACAATCGATCGAATTTTAACTGATTCACAAGTCTTCGTGCCTCCTCCCAAACCAATTTAAACTTCCAATCACAATACTCAATATATAATTTATTTCCACCTTATACGGGCCGCAACCCTCAGGAACAATTCCACCTATTAAGTTCGTGCGTTTATAAATGGGGATTTTGCGCGTATAATTATTTAAATCACCAACTGTGTCTTCAAGCGGCACCAAACCATTATTCATAGCTGTGTAGCGATACCATTTATCCTTTTCAATTCCTCGTTCTGATTGTATTTGGAAATCCCACGCAAACATCCGCCTCACTTTCTTTGTGAACAATGTCCTCGCCGCGCCACCTTCCACGTCAGTTACATTTATGGTGACATCATGTACATACTCGCCGGAGAGAGCCAGCTGCCACGCTGTATACCCGACTACTTTGCCATCCACATCAACAATTTCAACCCAAAAAAGTATTTCCCCCTCGTCCCTATGGAACCATATGTTGATTTTATCATCAGATAGTCCTCGTACTTTATTCAGTGGCTGGTTATTAAAAAAAGGTTGAGGCATCCATATCCATGGAACATCAAGTGTTTCCTTAAACAAAAGACTCATCATATCCAATTCATGGAAGTCTAGTAAATCAACCACAGAGGACTCACTTGAAGTCCATTTTTCGCCCTCACCCTCATCCACTTGATGTTCCTCCATCTCCAACATCACGTCATTCGACACAAAAGATTTTTTTCCGTCCCAGACCTGTAATAAAACTTGATCCGCCAACTCATTGAAGTCAAGTAGATCTAATTTATTGCTAACCCACTCCTCATGATAAGAACCACATGACTCTGACAGACCATTGATCTCACAAAGCCCATCTTCTACAACGCATCCGTGTTCTTCATAAAATCCTGACTCCTCGGAATATCCCATTTCTTCGAAGTGCCCCGAATCATCGAACGTGCTGATTTTTTCATAATAACCATAGTCTTCATCGTACCCAGTTTCTTCATAGAAACCTTCTCCGGTAATAAGGTCAAATTCTTCAATGTATGTATGAACACCTGAGCGCACCGAGTACGTTAATAGGGTGAAAATGACTGACAGTAACAGGGGAATGTTGGTTTTCATTTTAAACTTTTTTCATAGTTAGTCAGAACTGTTCAAATCTGACATTCAAACGGTTGTTGTCAACATGTATTTTTACGCCTCGTGCAGCGCGGCGATGACGTGGCGGAGCATTGTGGCGATGAATTGTTGGCGGCTTTCTTCTTCTACTTTTTCGCCATCGATGTCAGTGAGATAAAAGCTATCGTTGGCACCGCCTTTTTCGGTGTTAATGCGGGCAAGCTCGATGGTGAGGCCGAGGGCGTTTAGCGTATGCGTAACGGCATAGAGGAGGCCCACGTGGTCCTCGGCTTCGAGATCGAGCACGGTGAAGCGTGCGCTGGAACGGTTGTCAAAATGGATTTCGGTGGGAATGCGTTCGCCGGTGAGCGAGGTGTATTCGATGCCGGAATCGGGAAGGGCCGCGAGATCGAGATCGGGGTCCTCGTGCGCGGCGAGGGCGGGTTTGAGGTGCTCGGTAAATTGCGCGCGTTGTTCGCCGGTGGGCAACTGGCCGGTGCGGGCGTCAGTAAGATGAAAGTGATCGAGCACCATCGAATCGCCGCGCGTAAAAATCTGCGCGCTTAAAATATTTAAGCCGCATTGTGCGAGTACGCCGGTGATGCGGCTGAATAGCCCGGAGCGATCCCACGTGCAAATGCTGGCAACGGCATAGCCACGGTCGCGGTCGCGCTGCCATTCCACGGCGGGCTCGAGCATTCGATCGTCAAAGGCAATTTGCAGTCGGATGAATTCGTTGACCAACCCGATGTCCTCGGCGATTTCATCAGCCGGCAAGGCGCGAAAGTAACGCATTGGCAATTGCTCAAAGTGCGCGGTGATTTCCTCGCGCGGCACTTTGTTGCCAATCAATTTGGTGACTTCAGCCTCAATTTCGGCGCGTTCCTCTTCTTCCGCACGCACCGCAACAGGGCCTTCGCGGAAGAGCGCGCGTGTTTTCCAAAACAAACTCCACTGCGAAGTATCCTTGAACCCATTCCACAAATCATCGCTCGTGCCCAGCGAATCGGCCAGCGTGTGCAGCATCAGCAGGTTCAGATTTTCTTCCGTCTCCATTTCCTCGGCGAATTGCCTGATGACCTGCGGGTCTTCCAAATCGCGCCGCTGCGCCACTTGCACCATGGTGAGATGATGCCGAATGATGAGCTGCAAACTATCGGCAGCGGCTTCATCGAGGCCGAGGCGATCGGCCACGTGCTCGGCCACACGCGCGCCTTCGCGTTCGTGGCGATCGCTCTCGATGCCCTTGCCCGAGTCGTGCAGCAACAGCGCGAGGTACAGCGTGGAAGGCCGATCAATTTCCTCAAACACTTCGTGGTAGCGGCGGTAGTCCGGCCACGTTTCCTCCCACAAGCCATCGAGTTTTTCGAGGCACACGAGGGTGTGCTCGTCCACGGTGTATTGATGATAAAACTCGTGCTGCACCAGGCACGTCAGTCGGCCAAACTCCGGCAGGAATTTGCCCAACAAATCCAGCTCGTGCATCCGACGCAGAATGCGGCCGACCGCGCCGGGGTGATTGAGGATTTCCAGAAAGGTCTCGTGCACGTGCGGGTCCTCGCGAAAGGCGCGATCCACCAGCCACACTTGTTGGCGAATAATCTGCGCGAGATCCGGATGCAACCGCAAGCTATGGCGTTGCATCAGCAAAAAAACGCGCATCAGTTTGCGCGGTTGATCGCGAAACACGCGGCGGTTTTTCGTATTGATCGCGCCATCCTCAATCGTAAACCCATCGATCACCTGTTCCTTGCGGCCACTCACCCAACGCCCGAACGCCTGTTGCCACGCCGGACGCGGCACCAGCGCGAGACGTTGTTCGATGGCCCGCACGGTGAGATCAATGTGGCGCGCATGCTTGTAATAATCCCCCATAAATGCCTCCAAGCGCTTGGCGGGCGAGCGGTTCGTGTAGCCCAACTGCCACGCCACCTTCGGCTGAACGGCTTTGGTGAGCACCTCCACGGGACGATCCATCTGATAATGCAGCTCATTGCGCGCGCGCAGCAAAAAAGAATACGCCGCCTCCAGCCGTTCCGCCTCGGCTTTGGTCACCACCTTGCGCGCCTCCAAATCTTCCATCATCCGGAACCCCTCGCGGAAGTGCATCATCCAATGCAGATTTTGATAATCGCGCAGACTGCCGCAGCCATTTTTGATATTCGGCTCCTGCATCGTCACCGCGTTGCCATGCTTGGCACGCCGCGCCGCTTGATCCTCCAGCCGCGCGGCGATGTAATGTTCCACGTGCGGCTTCACGCATTTGGCGTGCACCGTGCGCTCCATTTTTTCAAACAGCGATGCATCGCCGGCCACACGGCGCGATTCGATCAGCGCCGTTTTGCTTTGCATATCCTTGTTCGCCTCCTCCACGCAATCGCGCACGCGCCGCACCGAATGACCAATCTTCAAGCCCACATCCCACAACGTGTACAGCACCGTGTCCGTGACACTCTGCAAAAACTCCTCCGGCTTCGGCTTGGCCAACAAACGGTCGTCACACAGAAAAAGAATATCGATGTCGCTCTGCGGATTCAGTTCCGCGCGGCCATACCCGCCGATGGCCACCACGGCGATGGACGGCGGGGTTTTGAATTTTCCCAATGGCGCAAGCCCAATCGCCGTATCGAGCAAATGCCGGATGAGCGCGTCGATCACTGCCGCCCGCGCGCGGCACACCTCACGCCCAAGGCCCCCGCCGCGATGCAACTTCTTGAGCCGCGCCGCCTCGTCCTTGAGAAACCGCTTGTAACGCGCCAACTCCGCCGCCGGCGTTTGACCTTCCGCCAACACCAACCGCTCCGCCGCGTGCGCCTCCACCTCTTTAATCAAATTCGACACGCGGCGTGATTACCCCAAAACCGCCCGCGCATACAGTTTATTCAGGTGCAAACAAGCCAAGCTTGCTCCGGACTGCCGCGCGGATTAACGTGCCGCGTGCATCCGGTTGCATTTCAAATTAGCGGGTTAACGGTTCATTGGTACGGCATTTTGCTGGCCTCGGGATTTATGCTGGGGCTGTGGACGGCTGGGCGGCGCGGAATGAAGATCGGCCTCAACGCGGAGGATCTCTCCAACCTCGTGCTGTGGATTTTCATTTGCGGCATCGCCGGCGCCAAGCTGCTGTACGTCATCAACGAAGGCGACAGCGGCAAGCCGCTCAAGGAATTGCTCTTCCAACGCTCCGGCTTGGTGTTCCACGGAGCGCTCATTGGCGCGAGCATCGCCATCATCATTTTCACGCGCGTGAAAAAAATGCCCGTGTGGGCCACGTTCGATGCCCTCGCGCCAAGCATCGCGCTGGGCCACGCCTTCGGGCGGTTGGGCTGTTTTATGACCGGCTGTTGTTATGGAAAAACCTGCGCCTTGCCGTGGGCGGTGACGTTCCCCGAGGGTCACCCCACCCACCCCGGCCACGTTCATCCCACACAGATTTATGAATCGCTTTTGAACTTCGCCCTGTTCGCGGGGCTGGCGTTGCTATTTCGCAAACGCAAATTCGACGGACAAATCTTTGCCGCATATTTAATGGGCTACGCAGTCATTCGATTTGGAATAGAATTTTTAAGGGACGATCCCCGTGGCAACACTCTGGGCGAATTACCTCCTGGCCAACTCATCAGTATCGGCTTGCTCGTCGCCGGAGGCATTTTGTGGGCCAAGCTGAAAGATCGCCCCGTGAAAGAGGTATGAGCCGACGCGAGACACTGCGCGTCGAGGAATCGCAACCCAAGGCGCGGCTGGACAAGTTTTTGCAGGGGCATTTCCCCGAAACCTCGCGTGGCACCTTCCAGCGCCTCATCGAAAACGGCAACGTGCGCGTGGACGACCAACCGACCAAAGCCACGCACCACCCGCGGGCGGGCGAGGCGATCACCATTGAATGGCCCGAAGCGATCCCCTCTGAGGCGATACCCGAAGACATCCCGTTGGACATTCTTTTTGAGGATGACCATTTGCTGGTGCTCAACAAACGCGCAGGCATCGTCGTGCATCCCGCCGCCGGCCACGAAAGCAACACGTTGGTGAACGCGCTGCTGCACCATTGCGCCGGTCAGCTCAGCGGCATTGGCGGTGTGGCGCGGCCGGGCATTGTGCATCGGCTGGATAAAGACACCAGCGGCTGCCTCGTGGTGGCCAAGAACGACGACGCGCACCTCGCACTCTCCGCACAGTTTGCCGACCGCACAACCACCAAAATTTATCACGCCCTGGTGTGCGGCCAACCGTCCAAACCAAAGCACACTGTGAAAGAACCCCTCGCACGCCATCCGGTGCATCGCAAAAAAATCGCCATCACCCCCAATGGCCGCGATGCGCACACAGATTTTCGAGTACTCGAACTCTTAAATAAATCCGCACTGATCGAAGCCACCCTGCACACCGGACGCACCCACCAAATCCGCGTGCACCTACAGCACCTCGGCTGCCCCGTGGTGGGCGATGCCGTCTACGGCGGCCGCCCCACCCGCGCCTTCACCCAAGCCACCAGCTACACCGCCCCGCGCCAACTGCTCCACGCCTTCACGCTCAGCTTTGATCATCCCGCCAGCGGTAAACGCCTCACGCTCGAAGCGCCCTTGCCGGACGATTTCCAAATAGCCTTGGACTTGCTGCGCGCAGAGTAGTGCAACTCTCGGGAGGGCGAAGCTCCCACCCAGTTTTGGCATCACCTTCAAGTTCGTTAAAAATGCGCGAAAACCGCTGTTTTTCTGCTTTTATCGGGCGCTTGCTTGGTCTATGCTCCGCGCCCGCTTATGGCGAAATTGACGATTAATAACTTAAATTTAAAGGGAAAACGCGTGTTTACACGCGTGGACTATAATGTGCCGATGGAGGAAACCGGCGGCACAATGGTGATCAATGATGACACACGAATCCGCGCCACGCTGCCCACGCTTCGATTGCTCACCGAAAAAGGCGCGCGCATCATCCTCGCCGCGCATCTTGGCCGGCCCAAAGGCGAGCGCGTGGCATCGATGAGCCTCCGTCCGGTGGCCAACAAACTTGCCGAATTGATCGGCCAACCCGTGGCCTTCGTTGACGATTGTGTGGGCGAAGCCGCCTCTTCGGCGGTGAACAATTTGCAGGACGGCGAAATCCTGTTGCTCGAAAATGTCCGCTACCACGCCTGCGAGGAAGCAAATAAACCGGACTTCGCCGAACAACTTGCGGCCAATGCCGATGTGTTTGTGAACGATGCCTTCGGTGCAGCACATCGAGCGCACGCCAGCACGGCGGGCATCGCGGAAGTCATCACCGCCCGCGGCGGCCAATGCGCAGCGGGATTGTTGATGGAACGCGAGTTGAAATTTCTTGGCGAAGAACTGAAAACGCCGGACAAGCCTTTCGTCGTCATTCTCGGCGGCGCAAAGGTGTCCGATAAAATCAAAGTCATCGATCGCTTAATTGAAAAGGCCGACACCATTCTGATTGGCGGCGCAATGGCCTACACCTTCAAACTCGCGCTCGGCAAATCTGTGGGCGATTCGCTGGTGGAACCGGATAAAGTCGATATCGCCCAAGCCGCGCTGGACAAAGCCGCCGCCCGTGGCGTTGAATTTTTATTGCCGACCGATAATTTAATTTCCCAAATGAATGACGGCAAATGGGCCGACCCCGAGGTAAACAGCTCCGAAGACATTCCCGATGGACGCGAGGGCGTGGACATTGGCCCCGCCACCGCTGCACGCTATGCCGAGGCCATCACTGGCGCAAAGACAATTTTATGGAACGGTCCGATGGGCATTTTTGAGGACGCGCGATTTGCCAAAGGCACGATGGCTGTGGCTGTCGCCGTGGCGGGCGCCACGGGCGCGGGGGCTGTCAGCATCATCGGCGGGGGCGACAGCGTGAAGGCGTTGAACCAAAACGGATTGGCCGAACAAGTCACTTTTATGAGCACCGGCGGCGGCGCGAGCCTTGAATTTCTTGAGGGCAACGAATTGCCCGGCGTAGCCGCGCTCTCTGAACAATAATTTAATCGAATGAACAAAGATCGAAAATTAATCGTTGCCGGAAACTGGAAGATGAACAAAACCGTGGCCGAAGCCACGGAACTAGTGGAGGCCCTCAAGCTCGAACTCGCCAATCAAACAGAAGTGGACGTGGTGTTGTGCCCGCCGTTCACCGCGTTGGAGCGAGTGTCGGCGGGGATTCGCGAAACTCGCATCCGCCTTGGTGCACAAAATATGAGCGAGCAGGATTTCGGCGCGTTCACCGGCGAGATTGCCGCCGGGATGCTGCGCGAGTTGCTGGTGCACTTTGTCATCCTCGGCCACTCCGAACGGCGCGCGATCCAAAAGGAAAGCGACGCGCTCGTAAACGCCAAGGCCAAAGCCGCGCTCGCCGCCGGACTTAAGCCGATTGTTTGCGTGGGCGAAACGCTCGCCCAACGCGAGGGCAATCAAACTGAGGAAGTGGTGGGCGAACAAATTCGCGGCAGCCTTACCGGATTGACGGATGACCAATTGCGCGACACCATCATCGCTTACGAGCCCGTGTGGGCGATCGGCACCGGCAAAACAGCCACCACCGAACAGGCGCAAGCCGCGCACGCGTTCATCCGCGGCCAGTTGCCCGCGAGCGTGTCCGCCGAAGTGCGGATTCAGTACGGTGGCAGCGTGAAGCCCGACAACGCGCGCGAATTAATGAGCCAACCCGATGTGGACGGCGCCCTCGTCGGCGGAGCATCATTGGAAGCCAAAAGTTTTATTGAAATCATTACCAACACACTCAATTAAGGAAACCCAATGGAAATTCTAAATCTTGCCCTCACGATCATCCTGTTTTTAATCAGCCTATTTCTCATCCTGCTGGTGCTCGTGCAACTGCCCAAAAAAGAAGCCGGTCTCGGCACAGCCTTTGGTGGCGGCACCACCGACGCCCTCTTTGGCGCCGGCGCCGGCAACGTACTCACCCAACTTACCAAATATTGCACCATCCTGTTCCTCGTACTCTGCCTCGTGCTATCCTACATGAACAAACGCGACGGCGAAACAACCGGCACTGCGAAAACAGGTAATAATAAAGCCAACACAGAACAACCCGCCCGACCGGGCAACGGATTAGGCGGTGTCCCTTCCACCAATCAGCCTGTCCCTTCCACCAATCAGCCTGTCCCTTCCACCAATCAGCCTGCCCCTTCCACCAACCAGCCTGCCCCTTCCACCAACCAGCCTGCCCCTTCCACCAACCAGCCTGCCCCTTCCACCCCCGAAACCGCGCCAACACCGTTAGAGGGTAAAGAAGACTAAAACTAGCGCTTGGGCAATAGCTCAAAGTGCTGAGACTTGTGTGAAAAGAGCATCCCTTTTGTCGGCATATGCCGACAAAAAATCATGCCACCCGCTGCTTGATGAAGTCCACGCTATCGCGGGGAATGGCCTCGATGAGACGTTGGGTGTAATCCTCGGCGGGGTTAGCGTAGATGGCTTCGGCTCTGCCCTGCTCCACGATTTTCCCATCGCGCATCACGGCCATTGTATCGGCCATAAATTTGACGACGCTGAGATCGTGGCTGATGAATATGTAGGTAAGGTTGCGGCGGCTTTGAAGTTCCTTCAATAAATTCAAAACCTGTGCCTGCACCGAGACATCCATTGCACTGACAGCTTCGTCGCACACGATGAACTCCGGTTCGAGCGATAGCGCGCGCGCCACGCAAATACGCTGGCGTTGGCCGCCGGAAAATTCGTGCGGATAACGGCGCAGAAAATGCGGCTCCAAATCGACCTCCTCCAGCAAGACCGCCGCGCGGTCGCGACGATCGCTGTGGCTGCTGCCAATGCCGTGCACGGCCATCGGCTCGGTGAGCGCCTGTTCGATGGTGAGGCGCGGGTTGAGCGAGGAATACGGATCTTGAAAAACGATTTGCATCCGCTTGCGCAGCGGCAACATTGCAGCGGCATTGCGGCCGGCGATTTCTTCGTCCAAAAATTTCACACTACCGGCGGTGGGCGCCACAAGGTTGAGAATGGCGCGGCCGGTGGTGGTTTTACCACTGCCGGATTCGCCAACAAGACCGAGTGTGCTGCCAATCGGCACGATAAAGCTGACGCCGTCGACCGCTCGCACCACGCCTTTTGGGCCGGAAAAAAAGCCGGCGCGTTCAGGGAAATGCACTTGGAGATCGTTCACCTCGAGCAGCAAATCAGTTTCGTCGATTTTCGGTTCCTCGATTTTTTGCATCGCCTCAATGCGGGCGACCGCATCGGGCTTTTCGCTGAGCTCGATTTCGCCGGCCACTTCCGTTTCATCAAGATAATCGGAAACGGTGGGCAGCACGTTGAAGGTCGATTCCAATCGTGGTCGACAGGCGAGCAATCCTTTGGTGTACGGATGTTGCGGGTTTTCAAAAATCGGCAAGACCTCGCCCTGCTCCACAATATGGCCGTGATACATCACCACCACGCGATCGGCCAGCTCGGCGATGACCCCGAGATCGTGCGTTATGAAAATAACTGACACGCCGAGATCGCTTTGCAATTTCTTCAGCAACCGCAGAATTTGCGCCTGCACAGTGACGTCCAGCGCGGTGGTCGGTTCATCGGCAATGAGTACTTCGGGATCGGTGATCAGCGCCATGGCGATCATCACGCGCTGGCGCATACCGCCGGAGAATTCGTGCGGATACGAATGCACTCGCTCGGCGGCGTCGCTCATACCCACTTTCTCGAGCATCGTGATGGCACGTTGCAGCGCCTCTTCACGATTAGCTTGGCCGTGAATGAGTAGCGGTTCGATAAGCTGCTCAGAAATTCGCAAATACGGGTTGAGCGAAGTCATCGGATCCTGAAAAATCATTGAGATGCGCTTACCACGTAGCGACCGAAACACCGCTTCATCAGCGGCAAGCAAATTGTTGTCATCAAACATTGCCGTGCCGCCCTCGATGCGTCCGGGCGGTTGTGGCACGAGGCCCATCAGCGTGTGCACCGTCACCGATTTGCCCGAGCCGGACTCGCCCACGATACCGAGAATTTCGCCCTTTTCTAGATGGAACGAAATGCCATCGACCGCCTTCACCACGCCATTGCGCGTGTGAAAGTAAGTTTTCAAATTGTCGACTTCGAGTATTGCCATATCAATCCTTCGATGATTTAGGATCCAACGCATCACGCAGTCCATCGCCAATAAAGTTTAGGCTAAAAAGTGTGAGCGAGAAAAAAGCAGCCGGGAAAAGCAGCAACCACGGGTAATCCTCCATACCCTCGGCGCCCTGTTTGATGAGCACGCCCCAGGAAGTGTCCGGCGCCTGCACGCCTAGCCCAAGGAAGCTGAGCACCGATTCAAGCAGCATCACCGCTGGCACGGTTAGCGTGGTATAAATAATCACCGGCCCAAGCAGGTTGGGGAACAGATGGCGGAAAATAATCCGCGCCCGACCATAGCCAAGCGCCACGGAGGCCTCGACAAACTCCTGATTTTTCAACGCCATTACCTGCGCGCGAACAATGCGCGACATAGTCAGCCATTCGACAAAGCCAATGGCGAAAAAGAGCAGCAGGAAGTTGCGCCCGAACATAACCATCAGCAGCACGACGAAAATGAGAAAGGGCAACGCATAAAGGACATCTACAATGCGCATCAAAAACTGATCCACACGCCCGCCAAAGTAACCGGCCACCGCGCCCCAGATGACACCGATGACCAGTGACACTGCCGTGGCCATGAAGCCAACGGCCAGCGACACGCGGCCGCCTCGCAGCACTGCGGCGCAAAGGTCGCGGCCCAACTTGTCGGTACCCATCAGGTGGCGGGCGGGTTGGGTGGCAGCCGGTTCCAGCGGCGTGTTGCAGACATAACAGTTTTCATCTTCGGAATAAAGATGCACGTATTCATGGTTTGGGCAAACGAAGGGGTGCTTTTCCGATAAAGGCGGCCGCGCTTGGAAGGGCAAATCGATGCTCTCGTGATCGTATGGCAGCAGCGAGGGGCCCACGAAACTGAGCAGTGTGATCAACGAAAAAACGCACAATCCGAACACTGCCATCTTGTTTTGAAACAAACGGCGCCGGGCGTCCTTCCAAAGGGAACTGCCTTCGTCAAGATTAACATCAGCTAGGCGGTCGCGTTTCATTGGGTTCGGATGCGGGGGTTGAGCCAGGCTTGGAGAATGTCGACAATGAGGTTGAGCATTAAAATAAGCGTGGCGTAAAACAGCACGGTTCCGAGCACGAGGGTGTAATCGCGGTTAGTCGCCGCCTCGATGAAATGTCGTCCAAGTCCGGGGATTTGGAAGATGGTTTCAATGACAAACGAGCCGCTGATAATCCCAGCGAAGGCGGGCCCGAGAAAACTGACGGTAGGCAGCAACCCGCCGCGCAAGGCGTGCTTTACCACCACACGCGTTTCGGTGAGACCCTTGGCACGGGCGGTCTTGATGAAATCCTGACTAAGCGTCTCGAGCATACCGCCGCGGGTGAGCCGAGCCACCATGGCGGCGTAGAAAAACCCCAACGTGCAGGACGGCAATACGCGGTCGCCGGGCCAGCCCTCGGGGAAAAAGCCTTCGGCGCCCCAAGCCGACCAGCCGGCTACGGGGAACCATTCCAGCCAGAGGCCAAAAACCAGTACCAGCAGCGGGCCCATCACGAATGTGGGCAGGCAAATGCCCACCATCGCGAACGACATGGGGGCGTAATCGAGGATGGTGTTTTGTTTCAATGCCGCAATGGCACCGGCGGTGATGCCCAACAACAGCGCGATAGCCATCGAGTAAAGGCCCAGCTCCAGACTCTTGGGAAATGATTCGCGGATGATGTCGTTCACACTCTTGCCCTTGTGCTTGAAGGATGGGCCGAGATCGCCCTGCAATAAACCGGAGCGTTCCCGGCGAAACACCTCCACCTCGCGCACGCCGGAAGTGGCGTTTTGATCCAAAGGCCGGGTCAGCCATTGGCTGTCGCCCTGCACGGTCTTGACCACGCCGGAGACCGTGACGCGGAGGGTGGCGTTCACATCCTCGCGCCGGTATTCCTTAGCATTTTCACCAGTCGCAAAGGTCACCCGATGCTTACTCACCTCCTTGGCCATTATGCCAAGATAAATGAGGTATTGTTTTCCAAGCGGCTGATCCAACCCATAGTAGGCCTTGATGCGATCGCGCACTTCCTCGGTCATTTCCTTTTCATCGCTGAACGGATCGCCCGGCGCCATTCGAACCATAAAAAAGGTTATGGTGGCAATGACCCAGAGAACCGGGACAAAAATAATAAGCCGCTTGAAAAGATACCGGATCATTGCACGCAGCTACTCGAGATAGATGTATTTGTAGGGGTGATGATCAAGGATGTTCGGGTGCCAGCCGCGCACGTTGGGTTTCACGAGGGACAGGCTCACATAAAAATAAATGGGGATGACCGGCATTTCGTCGAGCAGGATGGCCTCTGCCCTCTGAAATTTCTCGAAGCGCGCTGTGGAATCGCTGCTCTGTCCGGCTTCATTGATCAGCCGGTCGTAGCGGGCATTGGACCAGCCAGTTTGGTTGTTGCCGCCGCCAGTGAGCCACATATCGAGGAAGGTGTTGGGGTCATTATAATCTCCAATCCATCCGGCGCGGGCCACGTCGTACTTAATTTTGTTAACGGTGTCCAAGTACACTTTCCATTCCTGATTAAATAACCCAATGTCAATATTGAGGGTTTTCTTCCACATTTGCTGGAGCGCTTCGGCAACTTGTTTGTGGGCTTCGCTGGTGTTGTAGTAAATATCAATCTTGGGGAAGCCTCGGCCATTGGGATAGCCCGCCTCGGCCAGCAACTGGCGCGCGCGGTCAGGATCAAAGGTGAACTTGGTCTTCGATGTGTAGCCGGCAGTGTCGGGCGGCGTCATATAATAAGCAGGAATCTGACCGGCCTTCATCACGAAGCGGGTTATCTCATAGCGATTGATGGACATCGCCAGTGCCTGTCGAACGCGTTTGTCCTTCAACGCTTTGTGATTCACATTCACTCGATAAAAATAGGTGCCGAGGTACGGATCCACACGCAGCACTTGCGGCTCCTCTTTTTGGTAATGCTCAATGCGGGTGAGTGGAATGGTCTGGGTAACGTGCAACTGGCCATCCCGAAACATTTTTTCTTCAGTCTCGGCACTAGAGATGGGTAGAAAATAAATCTTCTCCAGCCGGACCTTGTCCGCGTCCCAGTAGCGGGGGTTTTTCTCAACAAGAATGTGCTCGTTGAGCTTCCATTCCTTGAGGCGAAAGCTGCCGTTGCCCACGTAATTTTTGGGCTGGGTCCATTGAGAATCGCGCTGGGTCATGCCACCAAACTTCTCGATGGTGGGCGGGTGTACCGGATACCACGAGTAATGATTGATGAGCTGGAGAAAATATGGAGTGGACTCCTCCAACGTAAGCACAAGCGTACGGTCATCCACCGCCTTTACGCCAACTTTGGAAAAATCTTTCAATGTGCCCTCGTTAAACGCCTTGGCATTTTTCAGCACATGCAGCATGTAGCCGTACTTGGTGGCCATTTCCGGGGTGAGCATCCGCTCGTATGAGTATGCAAAGTCGCTGGCTTTCACCGTATCGCCATTGGTCCATTTTGCATTTGCGCGAAAGTGGAAGGTGTATTCGCGGCCGTCCTCGGATATTTCCCACCGCTCGGCCACTCCCGGCTCAGGCGCAAGGGTCTTGGGGTTTTCGCTCAGCAACCCTTCCAATAACGCAGCCAGAATGAAATGCTCCGGCACACCGGTAACGATTTGCGGGTCCAGTCCTTCCGGTTCCGATGAATTGCCGAGCCGAAGTACCTGTTTGCTCTTATCAATCGGCTGACCTCCCCCCGAGCCTTTGTTGGTTTCATCCGCCTTCCCGCATCCCGCGCAAAGGACGGCGAAGCAGGAAATGAGTTGAACAATCCGCATAGGGAAAAGGTGGTTCACCAATCGCGCCGGGGCAAGCCGGGATTATTACTGGCCGGGACCGGGTTGGGGTTGGGGGCCCGGCGATGGCGGAGGTGTGGGCACCTCGGGCATTTCGCCTTCGGCTAACCCAACGGCAGTCCGCAGCATGGCTGCGCGCACTTTACTTTCTTCCAGGAGAAAGGCGCGCATCCGTAGAATCCGAATGACTTCAAACGGAGGCAAGGAGACTCGACCGCCTTTGGCATTAGCAAATCGCGCATTATAGCGGTCCACCACTTCTTTGGCCATTCCCAAGGCGGAGTCAGCCTCTTCCGCATCGCCTTCACCCAGCAAGGTAAAGTGGCGAATCAGTAAGCCGGTGAAGAGGGCCTGTGTTTTGTCGAAGTTGCCTCGCTTCACGTCTTCCTCCAGCTTGTAACGGATAAACTCATCCATGTTTATCGTGTCATTCTCAAAATCAAAACCGGGGTAGAACCGGACTTTGCCCGGATAAAGCTTGGCGCAAACTGTCAGCCAATAGCGGGCTTCTTCTTCGCGGTTGTAGTAGTAGAACCAGTTGGCGGCGCGGCGCAAAAAATTAAAATGCGCCGTTCCGAAGGTGCTGGAAATATCCTCACCGCGCGTCTCCTGCGCCTGCTTGATCATCTCCTGATAAGCCTCATGAGCTTTTGTGGTGATGTCCAAATTGGGAATAGTGCTCCAACTGGCGCTGATGTTCATCATATTCCGGGTGGAACCTCCAGGGCCGGTGACATTCTGAAATTCGTACTGATTGTCAATTGGGTTCCAGTTCAACTTGCCGCGCTCGAAGGCATACATCATCGATTGATAAATGATGCGCTCGAGCTTTCGTAACGCCTTCTCGCGGGATGGATTATGCGAACAGCGTTTGAGGCCGAGGTGAGCCCAGTAAATGGAATGTGTTTCAGGAATCCGCCAGTCCAAGGCGTTCACGATCTTGCCGTTGGGAAGCTTGGATCTGCCGTACTTAATGGCCACCGCTTTGATTTCGCGCGGATCCAGCCGATATTTTTTGCGCAACACTTTCACGCGCGCAGCCACTTCGTCATTGGGCGGGTCGATTAGCTCATCAAAGTTGGGGACGCCATTGGAATTGCGGGCATCCTCGGGTGTGGCCCACAGTACCGCGGTCATGTTGTTCATCCATTGCCGTTTATATAAACGATGGTGGTCATCCATGTTATGCCCAACCTTGTGTTGGAAAATCCAGGCCAACTCGTGGTAGATGATTGGCTCCTGCGGACAGTAACGGATGCCTTCATCGCGTAATAACCGAATGCCCTCCTGCACGTATATCCAGCGGGTTTCGCCATCGGGATGTTTCACCGAGATATTGTAAGCCATGTTCCAGGAACGATTGGCCCACACCGTGGGGACATTGGGCTGAAGTTGGGAGACCCATTGGGAAAGTTGCATTTGTTCCTGATACCGTTTTTCCAGCTGGGCTTCGTTTGCGCGCAGCCAAAGGTAGGAGGAGATGATTCCGCGAAACCCGCTCAACGCCTGAGTGGCAAGCACCAGCAAGGGCGGGGCATTCTGCAAGGGTTCGAGATAGTTATGACTCAGCTCGGCCCGTTGCTCGTTCAGCCGGCCTTGAACAACAAACGTCAATGCCAACAACAACACGATGAGCCCGGCCAAGGCGGGCTTGGGCAGGCTATCAACGGTATTGGCGCGGCGTGCGGTCATTCGGTAGTATCGGTAATGGCCAGTTGGCGGCGGGTTAAGATTAGCATCCCGAGCCCGGAAATCAAGAGGCCCGTTACGCCCCAAATATAACTATAGGCCCGGCCCAGTTGCCCCCAAGTGATGGCCCGGCCTTCGGTGAGATCTCCAATCGGTGAGTAATCCTTTACTGGTGAGATCACTGCCACCATCACCTTAAATGAATTGATTGCAAAAATATCCACCACAGAAGTGTCGTGCACTCCGTCGGTATAGGTCTGCATAATGGTATCATCTTTCACCACGTCTTTCAGCAATCCGGTGCAAAAGGAAATGAGCAGGATTCCTGTGCAGGCAAACACCGCCATAGGGAGGGACATAAAGCTTGCGGCCATGAGCCCCAGCGCGGCCAACGCACCCAGCCAGGCAAATACCACAGCCAATGCGCGCAGGTAATTTTTGAAAAATCCGCCCTCATAATACATCACCTCCACGCCGCGAGGATCCAGCTCGCCGGTGGTTTCATTCAGAAATGGCAGTTTCAGCGCGGCCATATATTCCTGTTCCGGTTGCGGAATTTCCGCATTCATCACATTCACATACAATTTACCATCCTCACCAAAAACGCTGACCTCTTCGCGTTCACCATTTTCTCCAAGGCGAAATCCCTTGGCCAGCATCGCCTCCTCGATTTGGGTTCGCGCAATATAGCTTCCCACAATTTCAATGCCGGGTTGATCGATTGAAGGCCCATACCCCACTACGGTACGATATTGACGATCCCCTTTGAAATTCATACGAGTATCCAACAGTTGAAATCTCAGAACCAACCCGCTGTCTTCGTCAAACCCTCCCCTTGGTTTTTGGAAGATAAACTGCCTTGCGGTTTCCGGCCGCATCACTTGTGAGCTGATCAGGTATCCCATGCGCACCCTGTCTTGAATTTGCCGCTGAATATCAAAGGGCAGCGACTGGGGAATCTCCACATTCTCGAAAGCGCCCCCCTTATTTGCCCGGCGATCCTGCTCGGCCCGGGCCATCGCCTGAACCTCCATTAGGGCTTTGGCTAATTCCACTCGCTCATCATTTTCCCGCTGCAGTTTCCTCCAGTCTTTATACGAACTGGAATTCATACTGTTCCCGCTCCGCTCCATTATTTTTACATCCACCAATTCCAGCGGAGCCCGGGCGACCAGCACTTGCGTTCGCAGTTCACGCTCCGGCAAACCCGCCAACAATTGCTTAAGCGCACCCATCGGCTGAAATATCGGTCTTTGATTGTCGTCCAACTTTAATTGGCGTTTCTCTTCCTGAAGCACAAACACCTCTTCAACCCGAACCCGGTTTTCCCTCAATGCCTTGGTGACATCCTGTTTAATTTCATCATCAGTCCGATCTTTGAGCCGTTCGTATTGGGAACTGGTCAGCACACGCGCGCGGTATTCCACCATCGCGTACACCACCGTTCCCGCCAAACCTAACAGGACGAGGTTTAGGCCCATGATGCCCAGCCATTTGCCCAGCCAGATTTGCCAGCGAGCGATGGGTTTGGTGACTATCATCTGCATTTGGCATCCGCCAATATCCGACGCCATACTGCCCACCGCCAGCCACAACGTGGAGAGCCCCAAAATGCCGGTGGTCATGCTCAGGGTGTAGGTGAGGATGATTTGCGCCATGCCCTTGGCCGAGCCGTCATCTCGCAAAACAGCCGGCAGCCCGCCCACAGCGAGCAACAGAAGAATGATCATCACCCAAATAAAACGAAGGCGAACCGCCGTTTTCCACGTAAGCATGGCAACGTGTCGAACGCGACAATCTAAAATACCCCACACGATACCGCCGCAGATGACAAGCAGCAACATGCCACTCAACGCAACGCGGGTCCAACTCATTAAATAACTGTGTTCAATGGGGTTGAAGTCCATCGTGCAAAGTCGGCGAGGTTGAATCAATCGCCGCCGAGCAGACCGGAGAGTTTGTCATCGGCCTCGTCGAGGGATTGTGATTGTTTAGTTTTTCCTGAATCCCGTTTGACGAGCTCTTTCTTAGTCTCGTCACCGGAGAGGGAATCAAGTTTAGCGGTGTCCACTTTTGGCTTCTCCGGCACGGGCTCAGCCGGGGTGGGGACGGTTTTGGCGGATTCCTTTTCGGCAAGCCGCTCAAGCATCTTGTCTGCCTGCGTGGGCAACGGATCATCCGCCCGCAAAAATTCAGCCACCTCATTACCCGCCGTGGAGCCGGAGGTCCCCTCGTCCTTCGCGATAGCATTTTCCACCACGTTCAGGAAAAAGCTTTCCAGGTTTTGAGTCGGGTTTTCCACGCGCACCTGATCTTTGGCCACGTGTTTACCAAGGACGTTCATGACTTCCTGCTGGGCTTTCTCGGACAACGCAGGAAGCGTGAAGCGAATGGTGTCGCGTTCGGTCAGCAATTCCTCCAGCGTTCCGTACTGTTGAATTTTGCCGCCATAATAAATCACTGCGCGATCGCACACATCCTCCACGTCAGCGAGCAGATGACTGGACAGGATAACCGTCTTCCCCCGCGCTTTGAGGTTGAGAATGAGATCCTTAATTTCCCGGCAACCCACCGGATCCAAACCACTGGTGGGTTCATCGAGAATCACCAGATCAGGATCGTTGATCAACGCTTGAGCCAACCCGATCCGGCGCTGCATACCTTTGGAAAACTCACCCACTGTCCGCATTTGCGTGGCGGTGAGTCCCACCATGTCCAACAATTGTTCTGATCGGATTTTTTTCTCTTTGGAATCCAGCGCAAACAAACCGCCAAAAAAATCCAGCGTCTCAGTTGAATTCAAATACTTGTAAAGATACGATTCCTCCGGCAGATACCCGATCCGTTCTTTCGTTTTCACATCACGCGGGCTTTGGCCAAAAATGTCGATGAATCCCTTGGTCGGATTGAGCAGGCCGAGCATCATTTTGATGGTGGTGGATTTCCCCGAGCCATTAGGGCCCAGCAAGCCGAAAACCTCGCCGGTGCGCACCTCGAAGTTCACCCCATTTACCGCGCGCGCTTTGGGCCGTCCCCAGAAATCGCGAAATACTTTGACCAAATTGTCAACCCGTACGATCGCCCCGCCTTCGGTTTCGCGCGATGTATCTTGTGTTTGTGTTTCAACCATAAGCGGGAATCAAATTAGTCCGTCTCCACTGCCAATTTGGGCTCTGCCCCAATTTCGATCTCGGCCGGTTCTGAATCCTTAGCCTCGGGCTCGGACTCGCGCCCTTCTTCAAACGGATCAAATTCCTCACCTTCACGAACCAGTCGGGCACTATTGAATACCACGATCAACGAGCCGGCCACATTCAACATGGCTGCCTTCACCGGAGTGATGTAACTCAACGTGGCCAGAACCAGCCCGATGATGACAAACAGAATTCCAAAAATAAAATTCTGGTTAATCACGCTGCGTGTCATCCGGGAGAGATGCACTAAAAAGGGAAGACGCCGCAGATCATTATTCATCAGCGCGATGGTGGCACTTTGAATGGCCACATCACTGCCAGCTGCGCCCATAGCGATGCCGATATCGCCTGCCTTGAGCGCGGGGGCATCGTTCACGCCATCACCCACGAAGGCAACCTTGTAACCCTTGGATCGGATATCCTGAACGTATTCCACTTTTTGGCCGGGCAAACATTCCGCGCGCACCTCTTCGCAGCCCACCTCGGCGGCCACACGCTCGGCCACCGGCGTACGGTCACCGGAGACAATCGCAAGGCGGCGCACACCTTCATGCCGCAATTCCGACAGCGACTCGGCCGCCTCAGTGCGGATCTCATCGGTCATCCCCACCCAGCCGATGAATTCCCCGTTGCGACTAACAAACACCAAACTGTATCCGGCGGCTTCATCAATATCTACCGAGCCGGTGAGATCACCGGTCACGCCAATTTCGTTGAGCCACATTTCCCGGCCCACCAAAATCTTGGCACCGTCCACTGTGGCCTGCACGCCTTTACCGGCGATTTCCTTAAAATCTTTTGGATCAGAGAGCTTCAACCCCGCTTCCGCTGCCAGTTTCCCAATCGCTTTTGCGGTGGGGTGATTGCTGTATTGTTCCGCCGTCGCGGTTGCCAGTAACAACTCGGCGCGGGTTACCCCTTCCACCGGAGCCAAACGACTCACCGTCAGGGTGCCTGTGGTGATGGTGCCGGTTTTATCAAATACAAACGCGTTGATCTTCGCAGCTAATTCAATATCACTCACCTGCTTGATGAGAATCCCCAAACGCGACGCAGTGGCCACCGCAGCCACCATCGCAGTGGGAGTGGCGAGGATAAAAGCCACGGGGCTGGACACAATGAACACAGAGATCACGCGGTTCAAATCCTGCGTGAAGGCCCAAACCAACGCGCCAATGACCAACACCAACGGCGTGTAAAATCCCATGTACTGATCCACAATTTTCATCAGCTGCGTCTTGGATTGCGCCGCCTGTAAAATCAATTCGCGCACCCGGCCAAATTCCGTTTGCTCCCCGACTTTGGTGACGTTGACTTCCAACATCCCGTCCAGATTGATCGTGCCCTGAAAAACATTGTCGCCGGGTTGCTTATCCACCGGCAGCGATTCACCGGTGATGTTGGCTTGATTGATCGATCCGGTGCCCAGAAGAATCTCACCATCCGCAGGCACATTGTCGCCCGGCCGCACGCGGATGCGATCGCCCACGGCGAGGTCCACCGCCGCCACTTCTTCCTCAACGCCATCCACGATCCGAATGGCTCGGGTGGGCGTCAGCTTCATCAATCGGCGAATAGCTTCCTTGGCCCCGGAAGCGGTTCGGCTCTCAATCATTTCACCGAGCAACATGAAAAATGCCACGAGCCCGGCGGCGTGATATTCGCCCGATGAAAACGTTGCCAACACCGCGATGGCCACCAGCTCATTGGTGGTGAGCAGTCCTTGCCGCAAATCATGTATGGTGGTGCGAAAGATGCGAATGCCAAGAATGAACGCACCGATCATGGCGCTCAGGTCACCCACGCTGGATTCCGATCCGAGAAACCAATCAGCAATAAAGCCATTGATGACGAACAGGATGCCGACGAAAATATATTTCACCGTGGTGGCGGCCTGTTTGACTTTGGCGTTCTCCGCCGTTTCAAGTTGTTCGGTGTCCTGCATGGGTTTGGCAAAAAATATTTATTGGCCGGCCGGCGGCGTGGGTGGCGGTCCACCTCCGGGAGGCCCCTGTTGTCCACTTAAATTATCGTAAGGTGATTTCTTCGGCTCGGGCGGTTTGGGGTTAATGAGTAGATGCACTTTTTGCCGGGGCCCGCTGCGATTAGAAATCACATAAATTTTCAGATCCGACTCCGTCATGAGCCGGTCGAATACTTCAAAATAAAGCCGGTGCATCCCGTGCCTCCGCTCCTCGATCGAGCGCACCGGGGCGCCTTCTTCTTCCCCGCCGTAAATACTGTAAAACCGCTGACGCAATGCCTCCGCTTCCCGCATGGTGCTGACGGCCTGCCCCTTGGCTTTGCTCAGAACGACGGCCACTTCACCGGTGGGGTTGGTGCTGTTTTCGTCGCCCATAATGGCATCAACCGTTTGGCGGGCTTTGTTTTTTTCCTGTTGAATAATATCACCTGCATTTTTCAGGGAACTGTTCATCCCTTTATATGCGGTCCGAATCATAAACGGCAACTCCACATCCGCCTGTCGAATGTAAACTCCGTTGATTTTCACCCCTAATCCGTATTGCTTGGCCAGTTCCTTCGTCCGGTTCTTCACGTCTTCAGTGAAAAGCTGAAGCTGGGACTGAAGCTCTTCCATTCTCACTTCAAAGGCCGCATGGGTGATGGCACTTTCGAACGCGGTGGTTAACACTTTCTCGGGCTGGGCAAAATTAAAGGCAAATGCTTTTGGATCTTCGATTTCAAAATTCAAGGTGGCCTCCAAATGCAGAATCCGTCCATCGCGGGTTAACACGTAGCCATCTTTTTCAGCGTTCAACGGATGGTTATCCAAATCATCACCGATCTCAATGCGGCCCACCGGTGAGTATTTGAAAAACTTTGTGGTGATCGGACGTTCCCGTTCGATGGCCACCCGTTCCTCCAACGGATAAGGTAGGGCAAATCGGATCCCCGATTCGAACACATCTTTGGAGGAGGCTTCACGCGCTTTACCAAAGCGCAGGATGATTACGCCTTCTTTCTTTCCTTCCACCGTGGAGGTATTGGAAAAAATCAGATAAACCACCAGCACCGCAATCACTAGCTTCAGGATGGTGAAGCTGCTTTGCAGCGCCTGATCCATCGCCCGCGACCCGGCTTCATGCCCCAAGTCGTGGTCGACCAAATCTTTGTTTTTTTCGTCCGAATCGCTCATCATTCAGGGGCAGACTCAGTCTGCGTATTATCGGGGAGCTTGGTTTCCTTCATCAAAAAATTCCCGCGCAACGGTTGCAGGAATGGGAAATTCTCATCGAGGAAGAGAGTGGTTTCCTTTTTCAAAACCGATTCCATTGCATTGAGCTCGATGAGAAAGGCGGCTAAATCCGCATCTTTTTCTTCCAATTCAGAAAAAATCTTTGCTTCATCAGCGCTTGCATTGGCTGCGATGATGTCGGCTTTTGCCCGGGCCTCTTTGAGCGCGCTCGTTCGTTTGTTCGCGGCTTCCGTTCGAATTCGCTGGGCTTCGTCTTGAGCCTTTTTCATGTTCGTGGCGGCCTCATCGTCCCATTGAGTAACCATGGAATTTAACGTCACTTGAACACTGTGTTCAGTGATCCCAACCCGGCGAATGCCCACAAACCGTAGCTCAATTCCAAATGCTTCGGCCTTGGGTTTCACGTTGCTCAGAATTGCCGCTTCCAATTTCCCGAAGGTGTGTTGCTTCCCTTGTGCTGCCCGTTCTCCTTCATGAAGTGATTCGGTGGTGACGATTAGGTTTTCTTTGTCACCAAACACCGAGGTCACCGCTCCTTCGAGGGCCTGTCGCAAATAGGCTTCGGCAGAAGCGCGGCGGGCGGCAGCGGAACTGCCTTTCGCTTTTTCAATGAAGGTCTTGGGGTTATCCTGAATGCGCCAACCGAGGTAGGGCTGCACCACTAGGCTGCTGTCGCCGGTACTGATTTGGCCGTATTGGGTGGTGAGCAAATGGATGCGGCGGTCAAAGGTGTAAACCTCCTGAATGGGCCAGGGCCAACGAAATCTCAGGCCGGGTTCCTGTATGGCATCGGCACGTTTGCCAAAGGTTTCCACGAACACCACCTGATCCTGTCGCACTTGAAAGGTGAATATGTACGAGCCGAAGATCAGCAGCAGCAACGCAAAGATGATTATGTTTACGGTTTTTTTCATAGTGTAATTCCTGGGTTATTTTTTGTCTCCGGCGGGCGGCACTTTCACATCCAGCATGCCGCGCCGTGTGAGCTCCTTAAGATCGATGTCGGCTGATATGTCCGCATTTTTTACGGCCACAATATATTTCCGGGTGTCAACCAGTGAACGTTTCACTGAGCGGGTGTATAGCCAAAGAGAAAACAACCGCGGTGCGCGCCGGAAGGGTTCATTTTGTTGCCGACTTAATTCCAATCGAGACTGGGCCACTTTCAGTTTCACGGTGGCATCGCTAATGGCGGTATTGATGATCGTCTGCACCTCATTGGTTTGCATGGATTCTTCCCGGCGCGCGGCATTACGAGCGAGTGCCTTGCCGGTTTCCTGTGTGATGTTCGCCATGATGGCCCGTTCAAATACTGCAGCCACGGGAGTCGGACTCATGGTTTCTTTCTTATTCGGACCCGCGCTTTTGTCTTCTTTCATGCCCGCCATTTGGATGGGGGATTCGGCCGGCGGTCGCAAATCGGCCATGCCCACGTACAGGATTTCCACGCCAAGCCCGCGGGCATCAGTCAACATCTGCAATTCTTTTTTAACGTCATCCATCGCCTGATTGCGGCCGGTGCGCATCAGAGTTTTCATATCTTTGCTGATGAAATAGCGCGACACCACACGGTGCGCCAATTCCTTGATCACCGCTTCCGGATCGGAATACCGGAGCCAACCATCTTCCAATCCTTTGCGATCAGTCTCTGAGGACCCATAAATCCGATAGTGAACCGGAATGCTGGGGACGATGAGATTTTCCGATACGCCTGCTTTTCCGCTGCCGGTGGGGAAATAAATTTTCCCTTTGCCCACGCCGTTTTGATTTCCGTTCAGCTCGCTGTCGTAATTTTTCCCGCTGGGCTTGAGCCAAATACGCGCCCGTTTCACCACATCCGGATCGTCATCTGCCTCCAAGCCGACATAAAAACTGTGAACCTGATTGGGGTGAAACCGCTCTACTTCGGCAAATGGCCAGGGCAATTTAAAATGGATCCCCGAACCCAGCCACTGCGAGGTTTGGTTGCCGGACATCAGGTTTTGCAAACGCCCACGCTCGGATGGCCCGATGGTGACCACGCTGGTGGACAGCCAAAATATAATAATTTGAATCCCGATCAGCACGCCCAACCGTTCACGCAAAAACTGGTAGCCCCAGGTTTCTGAAACTTTGAAGCCAAACTGATAGTCGAGCACTTTGCCCGCGGTGGTGAAGAGGTTTTCCGGTTTGGCAATCAACCCGATTAAACGGCTCCGATACAGCAATCGCCCCTGCCGCCCGGACACGCGCGGGCGGTAAACCTCGAAGATCATGCTCAGCAAATTCTCCAGCGCTATGCCAACCAACAGGCAGGTCATCACAATTCCCACCCAAAGATCCACCCGTTGCTCCTTGAAACTCACCGCCAATACCGCCGCCAACGCAATGAGCAGGTAGGCTGAAAACAGGATAAAATCGGATGCCGGTTGTAACAGCCGATCACGCTGCAGGCGCGCCAGGTTTGAGGCAAATTGTCCGCGCATGAAGAGGATCACCGCTAATAATGCCGCTCCTGCCAAACCTAAATAACGCGATTCCACCAGAATCGGCGTGGCATCTGTTTTCATCCCCTCCAAGATTCCGGAAATTTTGTGGAAACCGAGGTAGTACGCCCCCCCAAGCTGCAACCCCAACATCACCACAGAGATGACCGGCACAAACCATCGCTCAAATTGTTCGCGTGACCGCTTGGCGGGTAACACTTCGCCCTGCTCAAACAACGCATCGCCGCCTCGACCGGCTTTGATGGCGTCCATTTCCAGCGTCTCCATTCCCTCGCGGTCCGTGAGATCCATGTGCAACAGCCCCACCAAACTCACCAGCAAACACAGCCCCAGAAAAAAGGAAACCGCGAGCGCCGTGGTGGAATTGGTTTTCCAAGCCACAATGCCCGCGAGCGCCGCCGCTCCAATGCTGATGGCCACATTCCACAGTCCGCCGGTTTTGTTGATTTTTTCCATGTCAGGCTAATTCTCGATTCTCAAACAACATCAGCGCACCCGAAAGCATCACGCCAACATAAACCACCACATATATTAGTGAGGTTAAAATGTACTTCCAAGGCACCTGACCTTCGCGGTAACTAATGTCTGCCCGTTTCTGAACTTTTACGTTCTGGGTCATGTCCACCCGATCGCCAGTTTTGCCGGCCTCAACCTTGGCCGCTTCCAAATCGCGGCGGCTGGATAACTCTTCAGCTTCCACGCCCACAGAATCTGAGAGCCAAAAAAGCTGCCAGTTTGGCACTAAAACGTAAAGGATTTTCGCCCATACAGCACCCCGAGCCACGGTCACTTCCTCATCCACCGAGGCATCCAGTTTGGTGAGGGTGCCGTGTTCAGGCATAATCCACAGGGCTAAATGGCCGGGCACCACTTCAGTCGTCACCTGATCATCCAGAATGCGAAACTCAATCAGCAGGTCTTTTTTCGCCTCATCTTGCTCTAATTCGGCGCTTCGGTTGTTGATTTCCTCGCGAATTTCACCGGCCAGTTTGAGTTCCATCGAATTTCCGGGGAATTCTCCGGGCAACAATAACCGGCCAATTTGAATCATTTTGCGCTCCAGCGGCTCGTTCCAACGGAGTTTCAGCACCCCATCCAACTTCGTCTTGAGCTCTTCGTACTCGATCTTAATCTGGCCGTCATCCGTGGTCACATCCAGCGTCAACACCCCATCGACCAGCTGCTTGTCTTTGGGTGTGGCGGGACCATTTACATTCATTTTCACAAGGAATTCCATACCCGCCAATCGCCGGATCCCGCGCGGCTTGAGCCTGAACACTGAATGCGTGCCGGCCTGATTTCCTGGTGGATTCCAAATTACATATTCGCCGGAATGGATCATTCCCCCGCCTTCCGCCGTGCGGCCCAATAAATAATCAGACATCAGCCCCACTAAAAATACCCCTGAACAGATGGACATCGTTGGTAGCCACGAAAGTCGAGTAGAACATAACAACGCAAGCGCCGAGAGTAACCACAAGGCAAAGAGGATGAGCAGGCTGAGCTGAATTATACCCCAATCCACACCGGCGGCAAACTCGTCTTTCTCTTCTGCACCCAACGCTTCCCCGCGGGAATCGGTGCCGGCTGCGTCTGTGAATACCCAAATGTCCATAAATCCCGCGTTCATATCCTCGCCGGAATCCACCACCCACCAAGCCCGTTGTTTATCCATCGCACACACGGTGAGAAACCCAAGGGTGAGCAACACCACCAATAACGTCACGCAGGTGGGCACAAAGGGTTTGCGTAAAAAATAATTCAAAAAGCCCGCAGCAACATAAGCCAACGCCATGAAACCGAGAATGGTGAGTACCCCGACAATATCCGGATTCCCGTAGGCATCATAGCCCATGCGGCTGGCCAGCAATACGGCGAGGAGATTCAGATAAGTGCCCACGGTCAGCGCGCCGGCCACGCCAAGAAATTTGCCCACCACAAAATGCATGCGGCCCACCGGCTTGGAAAGCACCACCATGGCTGTGCCCGAGGAAATTTCCTTCGCCAATGAAGTCGACGCACAAATGACCGCAGCGAACAGACCCGAAATCAGCATCACCGTCAGCGCGCCGTCCTTCACCATTTTTACATCGAAATTAACAACGTCAATGCCCGTTCCGCCAAAACCAAAATACGGAGTCGCCGCCAGCAACAAACACACAATCACGGATAGGGTAAACAACAGCAAAAAGACAGGCTGCCGTATCAACTCCATGAAGGCATTAAATGCAATTAATGGTATCTGCCGCATAAGTCGGGATAAACGGGCGCGCATCATAGGAAAACCAAGCCTGATTGCAAGCCCAACCACGCCGTCCCCCTGTCTTGCGGCTTGATTTTTGGCCGTTTTTCAGGCAGCCTGCACTCCCGTCACGGTGTGGCGGCAAGGAGGAACTGTGCCAACTGCCATTATTAAACTGGTAGCCCATAAGGGCGGTCAGTTGCTGGTCTCGTATGACCTCGTCCCGGGCGAATTCCCAATCGGCCGCGATCCCGCGTGCCCCATTACGCTCGACAGCCCGGAGGTTTCCCGCCAACACGCCAATCTCACTATAACCCCCGACCGCTGCCTGCTCGAAGACACCGGCGGAAAATTCGGCACGCTCATCGATGGCCGCCAAATCGCCGGCCCCGTTACCATCCAGCCCGGCCAATCCTTTTCCATCGGCAAAATTGTCGTCACCCTTCACGCAATCCCTGCCGCCGACACGCCCCCCGCCGCCCTGCCCCATCGCTACGAACGGGTCCGCCATCTCGCCAAGGGCGGTATGGGCGAAATCCATCTTGCGCACGACCGCCAACTCCAACGCCACGTGGCGCTTAAACTAATGACCCCCGAGGTCGCTGCCTCCGCCAGCCTCGCGCGGCGCTTCACCCAGGAAGCGCTTGTCCTTGGGCGGCTTGACCATCCGCACATCGTCCCCATCCACGACCTCGGCGTGGACGCCGCCGGCCAAAACTATTACGCGATGAAATACGTCCGCGGCACCACCCTCAAAGACGTGCTCAACGGCTTGCGCCAAGGGCAATCCAATGTGGTCGACCGTTATCCCCTCCATCAGCTGCTGCGGATTTACCAAAAAATTTGTGATGCCGTTGCCTACGCTCACGCCAAAGGCATCATCCATCGCGACCTCAAGCCCGCCAACATTATGCTCGGCGAGTACGGCGAAGTCTTCGTGATGGACTGGGGCCTTGCCAAGATTATCAACCAGGCCGAAGAGCCCATGCCGCCTTCCGGCGAAAACGAAGGCACCCGCTATGGAACCGTCATGGGCACCCCGGGCTTCATGGCCCCCGAGCAAGCCGAAGGCCGGCTCGAAGCGATCAACCAACGCACCGACATCTATTCGCTTGGCGCAATCCTATACCACATCCTTGCCCTGCGCCCGCCCTTCACCAGCGGCGGGCCCGAGGTGTTGGAAAAAGTCAAGGCTGGCCAAATCACTCCCCTCACCAAACTCGCCGACCAACCTAACGCCGCCGTACTCGTCCACTGCCCCGAGCGCAGCGTGCCCGAAGCATTGGCCGCCGTGGCAATGGAGGCGCTGCAACGCGATGCCGCAAAGCGTTACCCCGCCGTAGAAGCCCTGCAACGCGACGTGGCCGCATGGCAATCGGGCTACGCTCCCAGCGCCGAACACGCCGGGCGATTGCGCCAATTCCGCCTGTCCATCCGCCGCAACGGGCCGCTTGCCGCTGCCGCCAGCATCATCGTGCTGCTCGGGGTCGCGGTGGGTTGGCAACATTTACGCCATCAACATCATCGCAGCGAAGATGCCGCCCGCCTCCAGCGCACCGCACCGATTTGCCACAAGCAAGCGGGCGACCTTATCGCGCAGGGCAACTTCCCCGGCGCACTGGCCACCGCCCGATTGGCGCACGAGTTGGACCCCCAACCCGCCCACACCCATCGCCTCGCCCGCGTACACCTCGCCCTCATGCAACCGGCCGAGGCCGCGGCGGTATTAAAATCGATGAACGAGCCGCATCCTTTCGGTGCGCGTGCGCTAAAGCTCAGCCAGGAGTTGATTCGTGATTTCAATCAATTCAACAAGGGCGCCCTGCCCCTGCACGCGATGAGCCGTGTGCACCAATGGCAAACCCATCAACGCCTCGGCCCCGATGCCCGCCACACGGCTGCGTTGATGGAACGCGAGAAGCTTGCCGTCTGGCAACGCGGGGTCGCCGCAATGAAACAGATCGGCCTTTCCGGACGTTTGCAGCGGGATGCGTTTGGATATTTGAGGATCAATCTTTCCGGCACCCAAACCCGTGACCTCAAGCCGTTTGCGGGACTGCCAATCAGCTCGCTTAACCTGTGGCGTACGCGCGTGAACGATCTCCGTCCGGTGAAAGGGATGCCGCTGCATGAGCTGTACCTCGCCTACACGGCAGTGGACGACCTCACCCCACTCGCGGGGTTGCCGCTGCAATCGCTCACCATCGCCTTCGCACCAGTGGATGATTTGAATCCGCTGACGGGTACGCCGCTGGTGTACCTGCACCTCAGCGGCACGCAAGTAAACTCACTCGCACCACTCAAAGACATGCCGCTGCGCACACTGCATTTAGACCGCACGCCGGTGACGGACCTCAAGCCGCTGGCCGGATTGCCAATCAGGGAACTGCGCCTCGATGGCTGCGAACAACTGCGCGACCTCACAGTGCTTTCTCAGTGCACCAATCTGGAGGTGTTGGTACTGCCGCGCGAGCACGGGGAGATTGATTTCCTGCGCAACCTGCCCAGGCTCAAACGCCTTTCGTATCATTTTGACGCGGACGCATCGAAGATGGAAACCGTGGAACAATTCTTCCGTACTCGCCGACTGGCCACGAAGCGCTAGTCCACCGCTAGTTCGCCTTCGGGGGGGGCAGTGGCTTAAAGGATTTTATTTTTTTCTCCGCAATCGCCTTTTCTTTTTCCGAAAGTTTCAGCGCATCCCGCGCCTTGCCGGCAGCGTTTACTTTTTGTTTTGCGGCCAATGAAAACCAGACGAAGGCCTCCGCCACATTTTTTTCCAATCCGGTGCCTTCGGCCAATGCCTGACCCAGTTTAAACTGCGCCGCACCATCGCCGTACTCCGCCATCGCCATCGCCTTACGCAGGGTCAGTGCTTTGGGCGCCAGGAAGTTTGCTGCGTCTTGCGGGATGTCGAACACTTCGTCCGGCGTCAGTTCGGTGGAAGCGAGGGTTTGCAGTTGGGCGAGGGTTTCAATTTGCTTGGGATCGTCCACGTGCCGACGGGCAACGATAAACCAGTAGTAAGCTTGAGCCGGATTGCGCGGCGAGCCTTCGCCTTTTGCACACATCACGCCCCAGTCAATCTGTGCGGCGGCATAGCCCAGACGGGCGGAGAGATTCCAAAACCGTGCGGCCCGCGCAGGATCCTTTTTCACCCCGCGCCCCAACGCGAACATGCCGCCCAGCCGATGCGCGGCCTCCGCCGAGCCCAACCGGATGGCGCGAAGATACCACTTCACCGTTTGAGCGGAATCAACCGGAAGACCCGAACCGGTTTCGTAGCGACGGGCTAATTCAATTTGAGCCTCAATCCCGCCCTGGTCGGCGCGGGCATGAAGGGTATCCATATCGGGCAACAGACGCGGCGCCTGATTGGCCAAGCGCTCCAGCAACGTGCGCGCGCGTTCGGCATCGCCGGGGTGCTTCACGGCGGTGGCTTTCATTAGCCATTGTTTGCCGACCTTCAAATTTTGCCGCCGACCGCGGCCCTGTAATTCCAACGCGGCAAGATGAATCATGGCCGGCCCAAATCCCTTCTGCGCGGCACGGGTAAACCATTCGCCCGCCTTGGTGGGATTGGCCTCGACTCCCTGTCCGGTGAGATAGGCACTGGCCAAATCAGCCTGAGCCTTGATGTTGCCCTGCTTCGCGGCTTTGAAAAACCATTGTGCCGCGGCGTCGGCATCCTGTTCCACACCCACGCCGCGGGCAAAAAGAATGCCGAGCTTCCCTTGCGCATCGGCCTGTCCGGCCTGAGCTTCTTGGGTGAGTGCGGGTAAACATTTTTTGAAAAGGGCCATCCCCGCCTGCGCATCGCGCGTGCCACCTTCGCCGAGCAGTCGCATGGAAGCCAACCGATACTGCGCCCGGGCATGACCTTGATCGGCGGCTTGAGTGGTCCATCGGCGGGCGGCATCCAAATCGCGCGCCACGACCCGGGCTTCATGTAAGATTTCGCCCAATTGATATTGAGCCTTGGCGTCGCCGGCGGCAGCCTGTTTGCGCAGGGCCGCAAGATCAGCCGCGGGCAGATCGGCCGTCAGCGCCAACAACAGAATAAGGCCGACCGCGCGCATCGATTATTTTTGTTCCGGCTTCACCGGTTTAAACTTTCGGGCAAGCCGTTTAGCCGCGATAATTTGCGGGTTCTTCATGGATTGGCTGAGGGTATCGAGTTCCGCTCCGGCAGTTGCATGGCCGGCATCCTTGGCCAGGGTGAGCCATTTGTAAGCCTGCACCAAGTCGGCCGGGCCATTGAGTCCTTTGAGGTGCAACATGCCAAGCTGATATTGGGCCTCGGAATCGCCTTGATTAGCCTTGGCTAGCGTAGCTTTGGGATCGCCCGTTGCGGTCTGATTCGGATTATACAGATTGATGGCCACGAATTTTTTGGCCCGTTCTCCAGCGGCTTCGATTTCTTTACTGGAAAGTCCCGCCGCCACTTCACGTTTCTTCTGTGCAACCAATTCGAGGTTCATCCTGATTGCATTGAGATAGTTAGGGGTTTTGGTTTTTTGAGCTTCTCTCAAAAATCCTTCACCGGCAATGAGCAGCCATTCATAGGCTAGCCGTGAATCTTTTTTGGCAACGCCATCGCCATAATGATACGCGGCGCTCAAGGCAATTTGTGCCCTGGCGTTTCCCTGTCGGGCCGCCAGTGTGAACCACTTCACCGACTCAACGTAATCGATCCCCTTTTTCGAATGGCCTTGCAACAAAAATGTGCCGAGATTTTGTTGGGCTTCACTATGCCCCTGCCGCGCTGATTTTCGGAAATATTCTTCCGCCTTGGGCAAATCCTGCCCGCTTGCGGAGCCTTCCAAATACATCGTAGCAAGGTTGTTCTGGGCGGGCGCATCTCCTGTATCCGCTAATGCCTGATACAACTCAAAGGCGCGCGGAAGATTCTTTTTCAAAAAATCCCCTTCCACGTACAATCCAGCCAGTCTGGACATGGCTTCGGCATCCATTTGTTTTGCGGCTCGCTCGTACCATTTCGCCGTCAATTCCGGGTTTTTTGGGGTGCCCATCCCTAATAAGTACAGTGCGGCCAAATTATGTTGAGCATCCACAAAATCGTTCTCAGCGGCGATTGTTAACAGACGTCTTGAATCGGCATATAATTTGTTGGCATCGGTTTCATCTTGAGCCGCGCGAAGCATTAATTCCTGTGCTTTGAGTCGGGCGACCTCTGTGCCTTGTCGCGCCATCTGAGCGGCCACGTTTTGCAATTGGCCATGTCGAAGGGTCAATTGTTGCGCGCGGTCTAAATATTCCATGCCCAACACCAAAGCCGCACCGGCATCGCCTTTATCAATGCGCCACTCAAATAATTCTTCCCGAATTGATAGTTGCGTGCGGATTGAGCAGCCCATCAGGCCCAACGAATTGTTTTCAGTCACGGGAGTGCGTTGAATTTTTAACGCATTGGCACGTTGCAGTACGGCCAGCTGCTGATCCGCCGTGAGTTCGGTGGTGATGGTTTGTTTAATTTTGAGTGTATTGGGAGGAGAATTGCCCTGTCGTTCCAGAAGGGTGAGCCACATATAAGATTGCTCAAAATCTTTTTCCACGGATTTTCCGTGGTAATATTTTTCAACCAGAATTTCCTGTGAAGTTTTGTGCCCCTGCATCGCTGCCCGGCGATACCATTTCAAAGCCAATTGTTGATTGGCCTCACCCAAGTCACCACTTTCCAACAAACGGGCATAAAGGAACTGGGATTTTCCTAAACCGAGTTCCGCCGACTGCTTGAGCCAACGCGCCGCCTCCTTGGGTTTGCGGGGGCCCATCAAATCCGAATACAACAGATCACCCAATATTTCCGCGGCATATGGATGGCCCAACTCCGCGGCGCGAAGAAACCATTGGGCGGCCAGTTTCGGGGTATTGATGGGATCCTTCGGTGATTTTTTGTATTGATTAAATATATCCAATCCCAGCAGGTAAACCGCATCGAGATGCCCTTTCTCGGCCGACATTTTGAGGCGTTTACGGGCCAGCACAATGTCCGCCTCAAATTGGTTGACTGAATTGCATCCCCGAAAATAAAGCTGCGCCGAGATATAGAGCGCATGGGCATCGCCCTGCAGCGCGGCTTTTTCGATGCCGGGGCCGGCTAGGACCAGCAATTTAATCGCCGCCTTTGAGTCCCCCTCAACTCCGTGAGCCAAAAACAATTGTGTGGCATGTAAAAACTGAGCTTTGGCATTGCCGGCTTTGGCAGCGCGGTTGGCCCATTTGGCGGAGGCTTCCAAATCACGGTCGACGCCCTTGGCCCAGTACAGCGCATGGGCCAATTCGAATTGCGACGCCGCATCGCCTTTGGCCGCGCGGGCTTGCAGCTTGGCATGATCGGGAGCCTCTGCACCCCAAACTATTCCGGCACACACCAGCCCGAAAAAAACTATTACCTGTTTCATTTACTGCCCTCTACTCATTGATCCGCCGCCAGGAAATTTGCTCGCGGAGCCGTTTGATTGATTTTTCCAGTGCCTTGGTTTGCAACCCATCCAGTAACCGTCGCTCGGCGCGGCGGCGCAATTCTTCGCCGGGCACTTGCCGGTCTTTTTCGTATTGCTCAATGTAGATTAGGTAGTAGTAAGCTTTATCCTTCCAGGAGCCGGAGGTGGGGCCCGTGGTTTCGCCGAAAGAAATCAGCTCGTTCGCATTGTCGCGGCTGACGCCCGGCGGCAGGGGTTGACTCTTGTTTGCATAAATCCAGCCCAACGATCCTTTGTCTTCTTCCTTGTATTGCTCAGCCAGTTTTTCCACGGCGGCCACCGACTTGAGGCCCGCGGCGAGTGCTTCGGCTTTGGCGGCGTTCATGTCTTTGGTGTCGGTTGGGATTCTTACCCAATGCGCTTTCACTGCTTCGCCTTTGCCGGCTTCCTCGGGGTGATCTTTTAGGTATTGCTCCACCGCGCCGGGGGAAACCTGAACCGAATCAATCACCAAACTCTGCGCGATGCTCAGCAGTTCTTCATCCACCAATTCGGCCATGCGTTGCTCTACGGTTTTGCCTTGAGCTCGTAGTTTGTTCACCATCGCCTCGCGTTCGTTCTCGTATATGTTGGCAACTTCCTGATTTAACAATTCCTCACCACGCTCGGGCCGTTCGGCCAGCACTTTGTATTTTTCGTGAATCTTGATGCTGTGCACAAACAACGCTTCATTAATCATCTCAGTCAAAATCTGTTCGAGATCTCTCACCGGTTGGCCGTCGGCATCGCGAATTAACCGGTAGACGTTTCCCGCGCGCAAAATAATATCCCTTTGGGTAATCACCTTGCCGGCCACCACTGCGCGCACACCGTTGATGGGTTGGCTTTCCGCCGCGCGGGCGGTGAGATTAAATAACAGGCAAACCGCCATCCAAAGTCTAAAAGCATTCATCGGCGGAACCCTACCCCTCTGCCCGAACGTGTCAAGAGTGCGCCATTCACAGGTTGCCCTCCGGCCCGACACATCTGGAAATCCAATCCAAATACCGCGCACTACCTGCTTCGATGGTTTGCGCCACAAACTCCGGCGTGTCATATGGATGCTCCGCCAAGACAAATGCCTCAAGCGCCGGCAACTGTTCCCCCGTAGTCTTGAGCACCATTAACACCTCAGATTCCTTACACACTTTGCCCTCCCACCGATAATGCGATTCCACACCGGGCACAAGATTCGCACACGCCGCCAGCCGGTTTTCTATCACGTCCCGCGCCAAACGACGAGCCACCTCAAGATCGGGCGCAGTGGTAAAAATAATGTGGTGCATTTGGGAAACATCCAACGCCCAACGCCCAAAGTCCAAGCAAATCCAAAACCCCAAAACCAAGCTCGAGGGTTGGTGGTTGATCATTCCGTGAGATTTGGGGATTGGTCATTGGATTACCTTCCACTATCTTCCGCCCGTGAACCAAATCGATCTTTCCAATCGAAACGCCATCGTCACCGGTGGCGCCCGCGGCATTGGCTATGCTATCGCCCGGCGACTCCTCCAATCCGGCGCCCGCGTCAGCCTTTGGGACATCGACCCCCAAGCCACCGCTGAAGCCAAGGCATCGCTGTCCGAACACGGCACTGTCGAAACTCAACCCGTCGAGCTCACCGATGCTGACGCCGTCGTTGCCGCCACCGAAAACACCATCGCCGCGCTCGGCCACATTGATATCCTCTGCAACAACGCCGGCATCGCAGGCGGCAACTATCCTACTTGGGAATACCCCGTCGAAGAATTTCGCCGCGTCATCGATGTGGACCTCAACGCCGTGTTTCTCTGCTGCCGAACCGTCGTGCCGCACATGCGCGACCGCGGCTACGGGCGCATCATCAACACCGCCTCTATCGCCGGCAAAGAAGGCAACCCCAACGCCAGCGCCTACAGCGCCGCCAAGGCGGGCGTCATCGCCCTCACCAAAAGCCTCGGCAAAGAACTCGCCACCGACGGCATCCGCGTCAACTGCATCACCCCCGCCGTTATCCAAACCGAGATCCTCGAACAATGCACCCAAGAGCACATCGACTATATGCTCAGCAAAATCCCGATGAGCCGGTTCGGCGAAGTCGACGAAGCCGCCGCAATGGTCGCATGGCTCGCCAGCGAGGATTGCTCGTTCACCACGGGTGGCGTATTTGACCTTTCCGGCGGACGAGCGACCTACTAAACCCCAATGGATGATTGGGGTTTTGGATTTGCTTGGACATTGGGCATTGGACGTTGGACATTCCCCCTATGACCCGCCCCGAAGCCAGCGAGAAAATCAAAGCCAGTTGTAAAACCATCGCCCTCGAAATGATGGACCTCAATCCCACCATCGCCTCACTGGACGATACCGAAACACAGGAAGCCCTCTACGAAGCCAGCTACGAACTGACCAAGCAGCTGGAGATCATCAAGAAACGTGTGATCAAGCTCGAACGCCGCGGCGACGCCGGCGCCGATACCTCCACGAAGTTGTGATATGACCTCGGCCGATTTTGCTGACCTGGCAGTGCGCGGCACGGCCTGGTTGGCGATGGCCTGTTATTTCCTCGGCGCCTTTCTCCTACTGCAAACCCACGGGGCGCGACCGCGCTTTCCCGCCACGCGTTGGGTGTGGGCGATGGGTTGCGATTTTTATTTCTGGCACGTGATCGCTGCGTTTCATTTTGCACACGACTGGAGCCATGCCGCCGCCGTGCAAAGTGTCAACGAACGCGCCCTTGCCTTCACCGGCCAGTCTGCGCCCTATGGTATTTGGTTTAACTACGCATTTCTGGCCGCGTGGATCATCGATGCCGCCTGGCTTTGGAGTGATGAAGAAAGTTATCTGCGCCGCCGCCGCGTCCTCAACTGGGGACTGCACGGGTTTCTGCTTTTCATGGTGATCAATGGCGCGATCGTCTTTGCGCCTGATTACGTGCGCTGGCCGAGCATCGTCGCTCTGGCCGTCCTGGCGTGGGTGTGGTTTACCAGCCCAGCACGTGGGCGAACATGAGTGGAGCCACGATGGTGGCGTCGCTTTCGATGACAAACTTGGGCGTGTTCGGCTCGAGCTTGCCCCAAGTGATTTTCTCATTGGGCACGGCGCCGGAATAGCTGCCGTAACTGGTGGTGGAATCGCTGATCTGGCAGAAGTACGCCCAGCAAGGGCATTCCAAGCTGAGATCTTGATGGAGCATCGGCACCACGCAAATCGGAAAATCGCCCGCAATGCCGCCGCCGATTTGAAAGAACCCCACGGTGCTTTCCTGCGCTGCGCAAGGGCCGCCCTTGGCGGGCAGGGTTTCGGTATCGGCCTGCGATTCGGCGCACTCGCGCACGGACTGGCCCATGGTGGTTTGCAAATACCAATCGGCCAACGCCCCCATGTACTCTGTGCCGGAACGAACGACATTAAAATCCAGGTCACCGACCAAACAATGCCCCACGAACATGTTGCCCAGCGTGGAGTCTTCCCAGCCGGGCACAAAAAGCGGCAGATTCTTCTCCGCCGCAGCGACCAACCAGGAGTCCCTCGGATCAATCTGGTAATGCGCCTTCACTCGCTCTTCGTTGAGCAGGCGATACAGGTATTCGTGCGGGAAATGCCGCTCACCCTGCGTCTGCGCCTCCTGCCAAAGCGCCAGCACGGCGTGTTCAATGCGGCGCATGGCTTCCTCTTCGGGAATGCAGGTGTCGGTAACCCGATTGAGATGACGGTCAAGTAACGCCTGTTCGTCCGCCGGCGTGAGGTCGCGATAATGCGGCACGCGCTCATAAAAATCGTGCGCAACAAGGTTATACAAATCCTCCTCAAGATTGGCGCCCGTACAGCAAATGCCGTGCACTTTGTCGCGCCGAATCATCTCCGCCAGCGACAACCCCAACTCCGCCGTGCTCATTGCGCCGGCCAATGTAACAAACATTTTGCCGCCGCCCTCCAGCAACCGCGCGTAACCCTCCGCCGCGTCCCCCAGCGTAGCCGCGTTGAAATGGCGGTAGTGGCGCTGAATGAATTTGCTGATGGGACCGGTCATTGTTCAACCTTCCTTGTCGTCGCCAAAAAATGCCTCGTGCAACACGCGCGTTGCTTCCTCGCCTCGGCTGGCCTCCACCACCACCGAGATTTTAATTTCGCTGGTGGAAATCATTCCGATGTTGATATTTGCAATACCAAGCGTTTCAAACACCTTCGCCGCCACGCCCGGATGCGTGCGCATTCCTACGCCCACCACGGATACTTTCGCGATCGTCTCATCGCCTGCCACATCGGCGTAACCGATTTCATCTTTGAGATCTGCGATCACCTGCCGTGCGCGTGGCAAATCCGAGGCATCGGCCGTGAAGGAAATATCCGTCGCCGGCGTGGCCGTGCCGTGGCTGACGTTTTGCACAATCATATCCACATTCACTGCCGCCTCCGCCAGCGCGCTGAACACCCGCGCCGCGTGACCCGGTTTATCCGGCACCGCCGTCACCGTCATCTTCGCCTGATTGCTATCCAACGACACGCCGCGCACGACCACCGCTTCCATACTGTCAGTTTCTTCCATCACAATTGTTCCCGGGTTATTGTTGAGGCTCGAGCGCACTTCAAATTTTACATTAAACTTTTTGGCAAATTCCACTGATCGACTTTGCATCACCTTTGTGCCGAGGCTGGCCAGCTCCATCATTTCGTCATAAGAAATCTCATCCAACTTCCGCGCATTCGGCACCACCCGCGGGTCCGCCGTGTACACGCCATCCACATCCGTATAAATTTGGCACAAATCCGCTTTCAACACCGAAGCCAAAGCAATCGCCGTCAAGTCCGACCCGCCGCGCCCCAGCGTGGTAATGCGCCCATCACTCGTCTGCCCCTGAAACCCGGCCACGATGACCACTTTTCCCTTTTCCAGCATCGCGTGCACTTGACCCGGCGTGATGTTTTGAATTTTTGCTTTCGAGTGCACCCCATCGGTCACGATGCCCGCTTGCGCGCCAGTCAACGAAACCGCCGGCATATCCAGTGAATGCAACGCCATCGCCAACAGCGAAATCGTCGTCTGCTCGCCGGTCGCCAACAGCATATCCATCTCGCGATTATTGGGCATCGGATTAATTTCCCGCGCCATCTTCACAAGATTATCCGTCACCCCGCCCATCGCCGAAACAACCGTCACCACTTTATCCCCCCGAAGCCGAAACGTGCCAACCCGCGCGGCAACATTTTTGATCCGATCGGTATCTTTAACGGATGTCCCGCCATATTTTTGAACAATGAGAGCCATCGTTACAGTCCAATCGCAGCTTTCACCGCATCCAAATTCGGTTCCACCGTCGTGGCTTTAACCTTCGCGTGCTCCACAGCGGTGTCCGGATCTTTCAATCCGTGGCCGGTCATCGTCGCCACCACGATGCTGCCTTCGGCGATTTTATTGGCACTTTGGAGTTTGATGATTCCCGCGAGCGCGGCCGCCGAAGCGGGCTCGACGAAGATGCCCTCTTGCGCGCTGATCATTTGGTACGCAGTCAAAATTTCTTCGTCGGTGACTTTGTCAATCGCGCCGGCGGAAAATTGCAGCGCGGCCTTGGCCGGTTGCCAGTTGGCGGGTTTGCCGATGCGAATGGCGCTGGCGATGGTTTCGGGGTGATCGATAAACACGTCCTCCACAAACGGCGCGGCACCGGCGGCTTGAAAACCCATCATACGCGGCAGCGTGTCGCTTTTTCCGGCGTCGGCATATTCGCGGTAGCCTTTCCAATACGCCGAAATATTGCCGGCATTGCCCACGGGCAGCACGTGCATATCCGGCGCGTCGCCGAGCGCATCGCAGATTTCAAACGCCGCCGTTTTCTGCCCTTCGATCCGATGCGGGTTGATGCTGTTCACCGATTCCACCACGCCATCGGCGCACAGCTCGCGCACGATCGTCAGCGCGTCATCAAAGTTACCGGGCATCTGCAGCGTGGTCGCCCCGTACATCAACGCTTGGGCAAGTTTGCCGCGGGCGATTTTGCTTTCGGGGATGAGCACCACGCATTTCATTTTCGCGCGCGCGGCATATGCGGCAGCGCTCGCGCTGGTGTTGCCCGTGCTGGCGCAGGCGACCACCTGCACGCCGCGTGCCTTGGCTTTGGTGACGGCCATCGTCATCCCGCGATCTTTGAAGGATGAGGTGGGATTGAGCCCCTCGTATTTCAGATATAAATCAAACGCACCGCCGATCGCCTCCACAAAATTGGGCACGCGAATGAGCGGCGTATTGCCTTCATGTAAACTGATGATCGGCGTTTCCAGCCCCACCGCGAGATGCTCGCGATAGCCTTGAATGATGCCGCGCCAACCGGCGGCGTTTTTGTGTTCACTGCTCATTTAATCAAAGTTTTCTACTCGAATCATCGTGGGTTTTTTCACGGCGGAAATTTTCCGGATCGCTTTCAGCGCATTCGCCATCGAAGCCTCGGGCGCGGCATGCAGCATCAGCGCGAGCAAAACATTTTTGCCTTCCTGCCCTTCCGGTTGCAAGACAGACGCGATGCTGATTTTGGCTTTGGCTAAAGTCGACGCCACTTGATTGAGCACGCCGGGGCGGTCCAACACATTGAGCCGCAAATAATAACTGTTCACCACATCATCAATCGCGCCGACCTCACCATTGGCTTCGTGTGGCGTGAAAGCGCGCACGCGCTCGGGCGAATCGTGCTTTAAATCCAACGCCGCATCCGCGATGTCGCCCAACACCGCGCTGGCCGTGGCGTCCTGTCCCGCGCCTTGGCCGTAATATAAAGTGTCGCCAAGGACATCGCCTTTCAAATAAATCGCATTGTACACGCCACCCACACTGGCGAGCACGTGATTTTTGGGGACAAGCGCCGGATACATCGTCACCTGCACCGGCGCATCCTTGGCGGCTTTCACCGTGCCGAGCAGTTTGATGCGATAGCCCAATTGATCGGCAAACGCCAAATCCTGCGGCGTCACGTGGCGGATGCCCTCGGTGTACACGCGCTTGGGCTTCACCCAAAACCCGTGCGCGAGCGAAGCGAGAATGCCGACCTTGTGCGCCGCATCGTGGCCATCCACATCCGTTGAGGGATCCGCCTCGGCGAAGCCTTGCGCCTGCGCATCGGCGACCGCCTCGTCGAAGCCCATTCCGTCTTCCTGCATTTGCGTGAGGATAAAATTGCACGTACCATTGAGGATGCCGTACAGCTCGGTGACGCGATTGCCGATGAGCCCTTCGCGTAATAATTTGATGATCGGAATCCCGCCTGCCACGCTGGCCTCGTAATAAAGATTCGCGCCGCTCTTCTCCGAAGCCGCAAAAAGTTTTTCGCCGTGAAATGCCAGCAACGCTTTGTTCGCCGTCACCACCGGTTTGCCCGCGCGCAAGGCCGCGAGCACCACGTCCTTTGCCGTCGTCGTGCCGCCCATTAACTCCACCACCAAATCGATTTTTGGATCCTCAACAATCTCGCGCCAATCGGTCGTCAATAAATTTGCCGGCAACTTCACCGCGCGCTTCTTGCAACGGCTCCGCACAGCGATGCGTTCCACGCGCAAGCGCACGCCAAGGCGGCTCGCCATCAGCGCGCCATTACGCCGCAATGCCTGCACCACGCCGCCACCCACGGTGCCGCCGCCGATTATGCCTATATTCACTGTGCGCATTTTGTCTCTAAAACCCCTTGAGGGCGCGGGAGCTTGCCCGTAAATGCTTTTTTAAACAAGATTTTTGCCCTTTCGCCGCGGCACACCCGCCCGCATACTGCCCGCGGAATGGCTTGGTACAAGCGACTACATTGGCAGATCATCCTCGGCCTCGTGCTCGGCACCGCCTACGGCATTGGCGCGGCACACTGGGGCTGGGGCGGGTTTACGGCGGACTGGATCGCCCCCTTCGGAAAAATTTTCCTCAACCTCCTCAAGCTCATCGCGATGCCGCTGGTGCTCGCCTCGCTGGTATGCGGCGTGGCGTCGCTTTCTGATTTCAAAAAACTTTCGCGGATGGGCGGCAAGACCATCGGGCTGTACCTCGCCACCACCGCCGTGGCGGTGACGATTGGCTTGCTTGTCGTCAACACCATCAATCCCGGCAAAAAATTACCGCAAGAAACGCGGGCTCAACTTCAGGAACAATACAAATCCGACGTGGCCAAACGCAGTGATGTCGCCGCTGAAACTCAAAAGCGCGGGCCGCTCCAGCCGTTAGTGGATATGGTTCCGGACAATTTTCTCGAAGCCGCCGGCAACAACCGCGCCATGCTACAGGTGGTCTTCGCCAGCTTGCTCTTTGGCGCGGCGCTGGTTTTGGTGGAGGAACGAAAACGAAAACCCGTTTACGATGTGTTCGCCGGCCTGCAAGAGGTCGTCATCAAAGTAGTACACCTCATTATGCTGATGGCGCCCATCGGCGTGTTTGCGCTCATTGCCGACACCATCAACACGATGGCCAAGGACGATCCTTCGCAAATTATTTCGCTGCTCGGCTCCCTCGGTTGGTATTGCGCCGCAGTCGTCATCGGCCTCGCGCTGCACGCGATCATTGTTTACCTCGGTTTGCTCAAACTCCTCACGCCGCTTTCCATCAAACATTTTTTCAGAGGCATCGGCCAGGCGCAGTTGCTGGCCTTCTCCACCAGCAGCAGCGGCGCCACCTTGCCGGTCACGATGAAATGCGCGGAGGAACATCTTGGCGCCTCCAAGGAAGTTTCTTCATTCGTGCTGCCGCTCGGCGCCACCATCAATATGGACGGCACCGCCCTGTACCAAGCCGTGGCCGCCGTGTTCATTGCCCAAGCCAGCGGCATCGAGCTTACGTTGGCCGCGCAAGTCACCATTGTGTTCACCGCGGTGCTCGCCTCCATCGGCACCGCCGCCGTGCCGGGCGCGGGCATTGTGATGCTCATTGTGATTCTCGAAGCCATCAATGTCCCCGGCGAAGGCATTGCGCTGATCCTCGGCGTGGACCGCATTCTTGACATGTGCCGCACGGTGGTTAACGTCACCGGAGATTCCACGGTGGCTTGCATCATCGCGTCGTCTGAAAATCAACTGGATCCCCCTCCGGTAGATTAGTTTGCTGAAACCAACTGAACATGGCCGGCTTGAATTCCATAGCCGGAGGTATTGGTAATTACCAAGCCTTCCGGATGATGCCGTATCGTACCTTGCGCTTTCCCGGCAGCGAGAACGCGCAGGCGATCCCCGCCGCAATGGATCAACGCTTCGGCTACCGCCAGCCCATCGGCCCCATCGCGCAATTCCCCACCCACAGCGCCGTGCTCGGCCTACGCCCTTTCCTCGACCGCGGCCATCCCGATCTCACCTACATCAAACACCAAGCCAACCGAGGCGTGGGGCCATTCAAATCCGGTTTGGATATTTATGTGTGAATTTTTTTGAACCGCAAAGACGCCAAGAATTTTTCCAAGTAAACTTGGCGGCTTTGCGTCTTGGCGGTTCACCCCTTCCTCCGCAATCGCCTTGACTACTTCACCCTCTGCCTCAATCATCGCGCCTCCGTTTTACAAACACCTATGACGACCATTATTGATATTCAAGCCCGCGAGATTCTCGATTCCCGTGGCAACCCAACTGTCGAAGCCGATGTCATTCTCGACAGCGGAACAATGGGCCGCGCCGCCGTGCCCAGCGGTGCCAGCACCGGCGTCAACGAAGCCGTTGAACTGCGCGATGGCGTCAAGAAACGCTTCGGCGGCAAAGGCGTGCAAAAGGCGGTCAAGAATATCGAGACCAAAATTCTGCCCGAACTGCTCGGACGCGATGCCACCGATCAAGTGGGCATCGACCACGCGATGCTTGCCGTCGATGGCACCGCCACCAAATCCAAACTCGGCGCCAACGCCGTGCTCGCCGTATCCCTCGCCACCGCCAAAGCTGCGGCCAATGCGCTAGGACAGCCGCTTTATAAATACCTTGGCGGGCCAAACGCCAAAGTGCTCCCCGTACCGATGGCGAATGTCATCAACGGCGGCGCGCACAGCGATGCGCCAATTGATTTCCAGGAATTTATGGTGATGCCCACCGGCTTGCCCACATTCAGCGAAGGCTTGAGAGCGATCACCGAAATTTTCCACGCGCTCAAAGGCGTGCTTAAAAAGCGCGGACTCTCCACCGCCGTTGGCGATGAAGGCGGCTTTGCCCCCGCACTCAAGGGCACCGAGGACGCGCTCGAGTGCATCCTCGCCGCCATCAAAGCCGCCGGTTACAAGGCCGGCAAAGACATCCACCTCGCGCTCGATGTGGCCAGCAGCGAGTTTTACGACAGCAAAAAGAAACGCTACGTGTTCAAGAAAGGCGATGGCCGAAAAATGACCGCCGATGCGATGGTCGATTTCTACGCCCAGCTCACCAAAAAATATCCCATCATCAGCATCGAAGACGGCTGCGACGAAAACGACTGGGCCGGTTGGAAAAAACTCACCGACAAAATCGGCGACCAAGTCCAACTCGTCGGCGATGATCTCTTCGTCACCAACGTTAAATTCCTGCAAAAAGGCATCGACACTGCCACGGCCAACTCCATCCTCGTCAAGGTCAACCAAATCGGTTCTCTGACCGAGACCCTCGACGCCGTCGAACTCGCTCACAACAATAACTATACCGCCGTCCTCAGCCATCGCAGCGGCGAAACCGAAGACGCCACCATCGCCGACCTCGCCGTGGCCACCAACTGCGGCCAAATCAAAACCGGCTCCCTCAGCCGCAGCGACCGCACCGCCAAATACAACCAGCTCCTCCGCATCGAACAGGAGCTGGGCAGCAGCGCGGTATACGGCGGGCGGATTTAATCTTCTTCACAGAGGGTTGGTAGGGCGGTTTCTCCGAAACCGCCGTGGCGCGCTCGGAGTGCACGCCCTCTCTCTGTGGTAAAAAACGAGTTGGAACTCGCCCCTCCCCTCACGCGCACTTGACGCACATTACTACGTCGGGGGAAATTTCGAGCCGTTCTTCGGCGATGGGTTGTTTGCAACGGCCGCAGAAGCCGTAGCGGTTTTGATTCATTCGCTTGAGGGCATTGGTGATGCGTTGGAGTTGTTGCTCTTGGCGACGGCGCAGTTCGAGGGCCATTTGCTGGTTTTGCATGGCGTCCATCCGCGAGAGGCGGCCGATGGCGGTGTCCAGCTCCACCACGCCGGAGGCATCCTTACTGACGGCGAGGTCGGCTTGGATTTCTTTTTCCAACGCGAGCAGGCGTTCGCGAAAATGGCTGAGGCGTTCGGGCGTCATTATTTTGGATAAGGCGCGCTCGGATAGCACGCCCTACCTATTTAGTGGCGCTCACCTTCTCAAAAAACACCACGTGTTGCCACGGGAGTTTTTTATAAGTGCCCACGTGTTTGAGCGGGAAGAGGGCAGCTTCTTTTTTGACCTGCGCTTCGGTCATTTTGTGGAGGCGTTTGATGGGAACTTTGGGGTCTTCGCCGCGATATTCCACAAAGGCGATGCGGCCACCAATTTTGAGGCCATTCACGATGCCGGCCATCATTTCGTAGGGATGAGAAAACTCATGATACACATCAACCATAATGGCAAGGTCGATTGAATTTGGCGGCAGCTTGGGATCGCTGATGGTACCGAGCACGCCTTTGACATTGGCGATGCCGGCGGCTTTCATTTTTTGGGCAAGCAGTTCGAGCATCTCGGGCTGGATATCCACGCCGTGCACGGCGCCTTTGGGGCCAATTACCTTGGCCATGTGGCGCGCGATGTAGCCGGTGCCCACGCCGATATCGGCCACTTGATCACCCGGCTGCAGTTTGAGGCTGCGGATCATCTCGGCGGTATGTTCCTCACGCTCACGCTCGGGGCGGTCAAGCCAACGCGCGGCTTGATGGCCCATCACGTGGGAAATCTGCCGACCCAAATAAAACTTGCCGATGCCTTCGACATTGGGTTTGAGCAGCTGTTGATACAGCGCATCGGTGCTGGGCAAGGTCACCGGCCCAAATGGCGCGGGCGCAGGAGGGTTTTCCTGCGCCACGACTGCCCCGGCGAGGCCGGTGATTAGGATTAATATTTTATAAGTCTTCATCTTGAAACTCACCCAATTGGCGGGTAAACGTGTAATGGTACGGGTACATCACGAGGTTGCGTTTGGCATCCTCCTGCCCGCCCGCGGGAATGGTGAACGGCAACGACACCACATAAAACGCGCTGCCCGCTACCAGCGCGCACAGGCCCAATGGCCGACACACCACCACATCGGCCACAATCGCGGGCACGGACTTTCCGGAACCCGCCGGATTTGCATTTGCTTTTCCAGTCAGCAGAAAAATCGCCGCCAACCCCACCACTAGGTATTTGCTAATTTTATTCATATCAAACCTCCTTGGAATTTTGATACGCTCTTTATCAGAAAAGTCAACCACACGTTGCCCACTGCCGCGGTTGCGCTTGCCATTGGCACAGTGCGCGGCTACACCTGCGCGGTGGAACAAACCGAACAACAAGGCCGAACGGGTGAGGTGCTCTGCCACCTGTCGCCGTTGGTTTTAGTGGTGGGCATTCCTTTGGCAAACGTCATCGGGCCGCTCATCGTTTGGTTCATCCGCAAAGAAGCCTCGCGAAGCGTGGATCGACACGGTCGCGCGGCATTGAATTTTCAAATCTCGATGACGGTTTATTTCGTGGCGCTGTTTATCCTCACCCAAATCCCTTTTGACCCATTAACGACGCTGGGCCATATTGGTCTGCGTGCTTGGGCATATCTGAACCTCATCCTCATCATCCACGCCGCTTATCAGGCCACCAAAGGCGAGCTGGCGGTGTACCCGCTTTCCATTCGATTCCTGCCGCAATAACGCCGTGCAAAGCTTGCGCGAGCAGAACTACGCCGGTAGCGTTGCGGTATGTCAACACACACATTGAAAACCCTTCTCGCGTGCGTGGCGTTGCAGGCTGTGCTGTTCATCACGCCGACGCTGCACGCCTTGGAACCGGCCCCGCCGGAAATGGAAAAACCCGGCGAACACCATCAGCATTTGAAAATGATGACCGGCACTTGGGATGTGAAATTAAAAATGCACCACGCCCCCGGACAGGTGATGGATGGCACCGGCGAGGAAACTGCCCGGATACAACCCGGCGGCTTCTGGCTCATCAGCAATTTCACCGGCACCTTTGCTGGCATGAAATTCACCGGCCACGGCGTGCTCGGTTACGACGCACACAAAAAACGCTACACCGGTGTCTGGACCGATTCGGTCGCCAGCGTGATGCTCCATTCCGAAGGCCATTGCGAAAAGAACGGGCGCCTCAACACCATGACCGGCAAGGCTTATGACCCGATGAAAAAGCGCGTGGTCACCTACCTGCAAGTCACGAAAATCAAAGACGCCAACACCAAAACGTTTCATATGTACGACGTATCCGGCAAACGCAAAATCTTGATGATGGAGGCCGTCTACAAACGGCGCGTGGAAAAAAATATTAAGGACGCCAAAGCCCCGGCGAAGTTCACCCACACCATCGTCGGCCTCAGCGGCGCACACTATTATCTCGGTGGCCCACAACAGGCGCGGCCGCCGGAAGGCCAGTTCAAACCCGGCACACGCATCAAGTTGGTACGCAAAAACGGTAGCTACTCCATCGTCCAAAGCGAAACTGGCATCACTGCCCACGTCTCCAATACCGCGCTAAAGCCAATTGGCCGATGAGGTTTTTCACCTGAAAGGTAAAACCATTTTAGCCGGGGGCAACGCCCACTGAAAACCGCACCGTACAATTGTGCCCTGAAAGGGCACTCCAATTTCCCTTCATCGAATAAAATCGCCAATCGTCATACGTAAATTGTAAATTCAGCCGATGCGAGTCGGAATTATTGGTGGCGGCCTGATGGGACGCGAAGCGGCGTCCTGTTTTGGGCGGTGGTTTGCGCTGCAGAATTTCTCGGTGCGTGCGGAGCTCACCGCCGTGTGCGATCTCCGCGAGGATTTGCTCGAATGGTTCGGCCAAGTGCCCACCGTACAACTCCGCACGCGCGATCATCACGAACTGCTCACCAGCGAAAATGTCGATGCCGTTTACGTCGCCGTGCCGCATCATCTGCACGAGCCACTTTACTGCGACGTGCTCGCCGCTGGCAAAGATTTGCTCGCCGAAAAACCCTTCGGCATCGACCTCGCCGCTGCCCGCCGCATTCGCGATGCCGCAAATGCCTCCGGCCGCTTCGTGCGCTGCAGTTCGGAATTCCCCTTCGCCCCCGGCGCACAACGCGCCATCGACTACGTCCAATCCGGCGCGCTCGGTCGCGTGCTGGAAATCCATTCAGGGTTTTTGCACAGTAGCGATCTCGACCCCGCCAAACCCGCCAACTGGAAACGCCACTCCAAAACCTGCGGCGAAATCGGCGTCATGGGCGACCTCGGAATGCACACCGTCCACATCCCCTTCCGCCTCGGCTGGAAACCCAAGCGCGTCTTTGCCCAACTCCAAAAAGGTTTCCCCCAACGCCCCGACGGCCAAGGCGGCACCACCGAATGCGACACGTGGGACAACGCCACCCTCAACTGCGATGTGGAAATCGACGGCAATGACGGCCAAACAATCCCAATGCGGCTCCAACAAAAACGCCTCGCCCCCGGCCAAACCAACTCGTGGCACTTCGAAGCCATCGGCACCAATGGCGGCGTGCGCTACAACACTCGCGACGCCAACACCATTCACATTTACGAAAAAGAAAAAGACGGCTGGACCCGTATCGACCTCGGCCACGTGATGGCCTTTCCCGTCATCACCGGCGGCATTTTCGAAGCCGGCTTCCCCGACCTCAACCTCCAAATGTGGGCCGCCTTTGCATCTGAAAGAGCTGGTGAATTGGACGATCGCTTCGGCTGCGCCACCCCGGACGAAGCCATCGCCAGCCACGAACTCTGGCAAGCTGCCCTAAAATCGCATGCGGAAAATTCCGTGGTTGAACTTTAGTCGTTCAAAAACACAACATCCTTTGATTCCAGCCGCAATACGTTCGGCAATGCTTTCGCATCGAGACGGAGAACAAAGCGGTGGTTACCGGCCACAACTTTGGCGGTGAATTGACTGGCTGTTCCCAGCGATTTGCCGTCGAGCCACGCCTGAGCTTTCATTCCTTTGGGGAGCGTAAAAGTTGCGTTGCCGGTTTTTTGCATTTCGAATTTTGTGCCGGCGAAGACGTGAACGAGCCCGACGTGGCGGCCGACGCTGGCGGTTTGCGCGATGTCCGCGGCGGGCAAATCGCCATTGACGCGGGCGGGCAGAATATTCCATCCCGCGCCATTGCCCGCACCGAGAATGTGATTGGACCATTTCATTTCAAAACCCGCCTCGACGATTTTATTGATGCCGTATTGCTCCACGCGATGCGTGCCGGGAAGCAAACGCCACGTGCGGGCGACACCAGTTTGGGTGGCGTCAAAGGGCCCGGCCTTGCCCAGTTCAGAGAGGAATCGGTAGAGATGCAGTTGCTCGTCCTCGGCGAGCCCGGTAATGAGGCCGGGGGTCATCATTGAAACGGGGGCGGCGGTTTTTTTGCGGACTTGATTTTTGGGGATGGAGACGAGTTTGTTGGCGAGGTCGCGCAGCACGAGTTCGCCACCGGCATCGCGCACCACCACGCCGGCGAGGGTGCGGTTGTCTTTGGTTTCCACCACGGTGGTGTGATAGCCCTCTTTAATTTTTCGGTTCGGGTACCACAGCGATTCGATGATGTAATCGGGCTGCGCGCTGGTACCGAGCGAGGTAAAGTCCGGGCCCACCTTGCCGCCCGCGCCGCCGATGGCGTGGCAAACCGTGCAGGCCAATTCCGTGCGGCGATATATTTTCTCACCCGCAAACGGGTCGCCCTCTTTCATCGCGCGCGCGGCCAGTGCTTTGAGCTCGGCGGGAGTCATTTGCTTGGTGAGCAGCGACATATTTTGCGAACGGGCGAGCGCGGTGACGAGCGCCTTTTCGTTGCGTCCGCCTTCACGCGCGGCGCGGATGCCGGCGGTGACGACTGGCTTGGGCAGTTGTGCGCCCGCCACGCCCCCGGCCAAGGCGGCGCCCGCGCCTTTTTGCTGGAGCAACACGCGCCAAAGTTCCAGTGCTTGTTGGCTGTCTTTCGTAGCGTTCAAAACGGCGAACACTTGCGGGAGATTACCCCGCAGATTAATGACCGCCAGCGTGCGGGCGGCTTGTTGCCGGAGCGGCAACGGTTGCTTCTCGTCGGCCAATGCGAGTAGTGCGGAGGTAGCTTTGCCGCCGCGAATTTGCCCGAGGCTGGCGAAGGCCGCGCTGTTGCCAGCTTTGGCGAGCGCGAATAGCTTGGCCACTTGCGACTGTTGTTTCCACGCGCCCGCGAGCCGAATGGCCGCATCACGCGTGCCGGCATCCTTCGCGTCGATGAATTCGTCCAACCCATTCAAGTCCCCGCTCGGCCGCGCATTGCGCAATCGGGCGGCATTGGCGAGAGCGGAAAGCACCCGCGCGTGCACGGCGGCATCGAAGCCCCCGCTTTTGAGTTGGCTGAACAAAATGGCCAATTCGCCTGCGCCTCCGGCGGTTCCAACCAATTCAATTAATGGGCCTTGTCCGGTGCGCGGCAGTTTACGCTGGTGAACAAGTTTGCTAATGAGAGCAACCGCTTTTTCCGTTTCCAAAGCCCGCAACGCAAATTCGGCGTGCGCGCGGGTATCGCTAAAGTTGAGCGCGCCATTTTTCATCCCACGCACAAACGGATCTGCGAGGTCATTCATTGTCAGCCACAAACTGTAATCGAGAAACCCATCCACCGGCTGATCCAGCGCTTGCAATGCGTACTTGGCGTATTGATGCGCAACAGTGGAGTTTTTCAACTCCGCATAAACCCGCATTGCCTCTAGCCGCACACGCGGATGTTTATCGCGAATTCCAGCGGCGGCGTGAAGTTCGGTGGTGTTCAATCGATCTCGCCAATGACCAAGCACGCGCATCGCGGCGGCACGCACACGGCCGTCGTTTGCTTCTAAAGTAAGCATCAGCAATGTTGCGTTCACGACGCCGATTGAATCGTGCAGCCACAGTGCTTCAAGCTGGGCGGTTTCACTTTCATCGTGCCGGGCAAGCCACTTATTAAGGTCACCCAAAATCTGCTTTCCCCTTTCCTGCAACACTCGTCGCGCCTGACGCTGATCGTATTGGTTGTCGGTTAAAAGGGTGTTGAAGAGCTGTTCGTTTTTTTGTTTTTTAAAATTTTGTTTTTTGGCGAGGGGACGGTCCTTGAAGGTGACGCGCCAGATGCGGCCGTGTACTTTGTCGCGGCGGGGATCGCGGAAATCAACTTCGCCGTGTTGGATAATCGGGTTGGACCAGTCGGCGATGTACAGCGCACCGTCGGGGCCTTGCTTGACATCGATGGGGCGGAAGCTGGTGGCGCTGCTGCGGATGAAATCGCCTTCGTGTTTGGCGGCAAAGCCGGCGCCGTTTTCGCTGAGAGTGAAGCGGACGATGCGGTGCGCGCGGAAGTCGCAGGTGATGGCCGCGCCACGGAATGATTTGGGGAAGTGCGGGCTGTTGAGAATCTCGAGGCCGGCGAACTTGGGATAGTTGCCGGGGCTGATGCTGTCCATGATGCGGCGCGCGCCGGCGTAGGTGAAATACATCGCGCCGGGGATGGCGTAGCTGATGCCTTGGAAGCCGGCGCCGTCGGTGACGAAGGCGTTGCCGAAGTCATCAAAGTGATGACCCCACGGGTTGCACCAGCCGCGATAGGCGATGCCGGCGCGGAGGGTGTCGGGGCGGAGATGCCAAATGCCGCCGCTCTTGAGGCGCACGACGCCGTGCGGGGTTTCGACGTGGCTGCGGATGTAAATGGATTGATTAAAATAAAGGCGGCCGTCGTGTCCCCAGCGGAGGGTGTGGAGCGTGTGATGGGTATCCTCGGTGCCGAAGCCGGAAAGGACGATCCGTTTTTTGTCGGCGCGGCCATCGCCGTTGGTGTCGGCGAGGTGGAGGAGCTTTGTGCTTTGGGCGACGTACGCGCCGCCGTCGCCGGGCTCGATGCCGGTGGGGATGAACAGGCCATCGGCGAAGACGGTGGTTTTGTCGGCACGGCCATTGCCGGTGGTATCCTCGAGCACGATGATTTTGTCATCGGCGACTTGGCCGGGTTTCACTTGCGGATAGACGGAGGAAGTAGCAACCCACAAACGGCCTTGGGGGTCGAAATTCATTTGGATGGGCTTGGCGAGCGATGGGTTTTCGGCGAAGAGATTGATTTCGATGCCGTTCATTGTGTTGAACTCGGGGAGTTTTTGTGGCGTGAAAGGGGCCGGCACGGCGGCAATTTTTTTTGGCGGTTGCTTTTTCAACGGCGGCAAATTGCGGCGCATAGTGATCTCCTTTTCCTCGACAGTGACGAGCGGGTCAAATTTGGGAATCTCCACTGCGTTGTTGCCCTGCTCGTGTTTGCGGAAGCCAAAAATGTACGCCATGTTCTGCGGTCGCGAGCGGTCGAAGAAGAGCTTGTTTTTGCGGCGAATGATTTCGCGAAGGGCGCCCGCTTGCGGGGTGCCCAATCGCGGATGCGCGGGGATTTTGAGTTGCCTGCAAATTTCGCGCGCGATGGATTCGTATCCTTCGGCGGTGGGATGGATGCCATTTTCTGTAAGTGGCCGGGCATTCAAATGTGCCGGAGCATCGTAGAGCAACACAAACGCATCACCGTCGGCCTCGGCCATTTCACGCAATTCTTTGGTGTACGCGGCCAGTTGGCGATTATGCGTGGATGGATCAGGCAACCCGCGGCCCAGAATTTCGTGGCGTAGCGGCGAGAGCACGACGAAGCGCACAGGGGCGCCCACCGCTTTCCGAATCGCGGCCTTCAAGGCACGCATATCCCTGCCAAATTGTTCGGGTTGATTTTTAAATGAGCTAGCCATTCCGTACCCGAGAAAAACCACTGTCGGCTTCACTAGTTCGATTTGTTTTTGCAACTGCTTCCATCCCTCATCGGCGGGCTCGCGCCCGGCTTGCAACAGCGAAAGCCCCGCACGCGAAATGCCGCGCGGCGTGTCGCCGCTCCAACCGATATTTCGGAAAATAATATTCCGTTTCGGCCAAGCCGTCGTGAGCCGCAGCTCGAGGTGATTAAATTCCTGCATCCGCTCGATGAGCGTGTCGCCTAAGAATGCCACGCGGTCGCCGTCCTGAAGTTGGAAAGGGGGAAGCGGCTTTGCTTGGACGCTAAAAATGATGCCGAGCCCGAGGGAAATGCTAAAAACAAGCTGTTTCATGGTGGTTTGTGCGGGAATCAAAGCGGTTTTGGCTGGTCGGCGCAAGTTCTTTGGGATTGAACTTTGCTGCCAATTCGGTATTGTCCGCGTGTGCACACACTTCCTCACGCCCCACTGGGCGCGCTAGGCGCATTGTCGTCTCCCGCCAGCGACAGCCCTTTAGATTGGGTGGCACTCATTATGTTGGGCTTGTTCCTCGGCATCCTTTTGGTGGCGGGCATGTTTTATTTTATGGCACGGCGGCAAATGAAACAGATGCAAAAAGAGCGCGCCCTCGAGCGTCCGCCCTTTGAGCAACTGATGCCCACCAGCCTCAATCTCCCCGAACAATGGATGGCCATTCGCACCGGCAACGTGGCCGCCGTACAGGAGTCCCTCGGCCTTTCCAACGCACGCCGTTGCTCCTGGCAGGATGGATTTCAAATTGCCGGGGTGGAGCATCTCTTTATTTCGCCGCCGGTGAACGGCTGGATTCTGGTGGTTGGCCCCGCCCTGCCCGCGCCGGAAGAAGATGTGGATTTTTGTTTTCACTTTCTCAGTCATATCAGCAAGCGCCTCGGGCACGTCCAATACTTCAGCCTCAACCGCGCACTCGGCCATCACTGCTGGGTGCGCGCCCACACCGGCCGCATTGAGCGCGCCTATGCGTGGTTCGGTGAAACGCTTTGGAATCAAGGCACCTACACCGCAGAAGAAAAACTTTTAGGGATGGAATGCCACCCTTACGGCCGGGTTGTCGAAGAACTGGATCACCAGTCGATGAGTCGCCTCAACGAAAACACGGAGAACATCGGACGCCTCGCCGCGCGCTGGAGCCTCAACCCCGCCGCGGTGAAACCCGAAGTGTTCACTGCCACCGCCGGGATTACCGGGGATCTGTTCCCGGAACCCTCGGAATCCGAATAACCCAACGCGCGGCACGCCGCGCCAACCAACCTGAAATTGAATTATGTCTTTTGAATTGGCACTAAAAGAGGTAGCCCCCTCATTTACCAGTGACGATGGAGTGGAACTGAAAATCCGCGCCATCGAATCCACTGACTCCAAAACCCTGCTCGGTTTCTTTAAAAATTTGCCCGCGCCCGAGTTAATGTTTTTCAAACACCGCGTCACCGACCCCGAAGTCACTGAAGGCTGGTGCAGTAACATCACCCTCGAATCGAACCTCCCCCTGCTCGCCCTCGACGAAGGAAAAGTAGTCGCCGTCGCCACGCTGCACCAAAACAAAGGCGGCTGGAAGCGCCACATCGGCCGCATCAGCTGCAGCGTGTTGCCCAAGTACCGCCAAAAAGGCATCGCCGGCAAACTCGTCCAGGAACTCGTGGACATCGCCCGCATGGCCGGCCTGCAAAAAGTGGAAGCCGAGTTCATCGACAAACAGGAAGGCGGCCAAAAAATGTTCGCCCTCCTCGGCTTCACCCACCTCGTTAAGCTCGAGGAATATGTGCAGGACATGCAAGCCATCAACCACGACTATGTGCTGATGGGGATGGACCTCAAGACCGACGAAGAATACGCCGGCATGGGCTGATGCCGCCGGATTACTGCGAAAACTGCGGCGCGGCCATCCCGCCCCGCGCCGCCGCCTGTCCCGAATGCGGGGCTGACGAATTCACCGGCTGGGCCGACACCGAAGCCGAAAACCCCGATGAAGATTTCGATTACGACGATTTCGTCGCAAGAGAATTTGGCGAAGAGAAACCCGAAGTCATCCCCCACGGTCTCCATTGGTTTTGGTGGCTCGTCGGCATCAGCCTCATCGCCGCGCTGGTTTTGATGTGGACTTGATTCGCGCCAAACCCAAAACTTCTCCAATGAAACACGCCTTCCTCATTTCATTCCTGATCACCGGAATTCTTTCCGCCGAAGATTGGCCACAATTCCTTGGGCCGCGACGCGACGGCACCTATCAAGGCAAAGCCCTTCCCAAATGGCCCGCCGAAGGGCCAAAGCAACTTTGGAAAAATAACATCGGCGCGGGATTCGCCGGTCCCGCCGTGGCCAACGGCAAACTCTTTCTTTTCCACCGCCAAAACAATCAGGAAATCCTGGAGTGTATGAACGCCGACACCGGCGCGGTGTTGTGGAAATCCGCCTCGCCCGCGAATTACGATGACGATTTCGGCTTCGACGACGGGCCGCGCGCCGTGCCCACCGTGCACAATGGCAACGTATTTACCCTCGGCGCAAACGGTTTGCTCCGGAGCAGCCAAACCGCCACCGGACGCCTCAATTGGATCATCGATTGCCGCAAAACATTCGGCGCCGGCAAAGGCTTTTTCGGCATCGCCTGTTCGCCGCTGGTACACGACAAAAATGTGCTGCTCAACGTCGGCGGCCAAGCTGGCATCGTGGCCATCGATGCCGCCACCGGCAAACTCCGCTGGCAAGCCACCAAGGACGAAGCCAGCTACGCCTCGCCAATCATTGCCACCATCAATGACATCCCGCAGGCCCTGTTTTTCACCCGCGCCGGATTGGCCTCCATCCATCCCGCCAGAGGCACCGTTAATTTTACCCACCCGTGGCGGCCTGCCATTAACGCCAGCGTCAACGCCTGCACCCCTATTGCGGCAGGCAATCTTATTTTCCTTTCCACCAGCTACGGCAAAGGCGCAACTGTGCTCGCGGTGAACGATAAAAAAATCGAAACGGTGTGGAACAACGACACCAGCCTTTCCTGCCATTACTCCAGCGTGGTCCATCACGAGGGATATTTATACGGCTTCCATGGACGCCAAGAGCGTGGCGGCGAACTGCGCTGCGTTGACCTGAAAACCGGCAAAGTCCAATGGAGCCTCGCCGGTTTGCGCGCGGGCTCGGTGATGATCGCCGGCGATGAACTGCTCATCTTCACCGAGCGCGGTGAACTCCTACGCGGCGCCGCCACGCCGAAATTCTTTCTCGCTACCGCCCGCGTGCAGCTCATGGGCGCAACCGTCCGCGCCTACCCCGCCCTCGCCAATGGCAAACTCTACCTGCGTAACGGCCGGCAACTCGCCTGTTTTCAAATCGGCACTCAATTCAACGAATAGAACTAAGCTTGCGCGCGTCCATCATCGCAGTCACATAAACCTTTCTATGAACCGCAAATTCACATTCGCCCTCCGCAGTGCCCTATCCATTGGCCTATTAACTGCCACCGCTTGCAACACACCCGATTCCTCCCCCGATGCCGCCACCAAAAACGAAGCCGTATTGTCCGAAACCCTCCACCCAAGCATCGGCACCATTGAGCGGCTGGATCCCGCATTGGACAAACTTATTGCCCGCGATGCGAAAATCGAACAGCTCGCCGACGCCTTCGATTGGGTGGAAGGCCCCGTTTGGGTCCGCACCAAACAAGGGCAAGAGTTCCTTTTATTCTCTGACATCCCGCTCAATAAAATTTACAAATGGAATGAGCAAAGTGGTCTTGAAGAATATTTGCATCCCAGCGGCTACACCGGCCTCGTGCAGCGCGTGGGCGAGCTGGGCTCCAACGGATTGATGCTCGATCCCGCCGGACGCTTGGTGCTTTGCCAACACGGCGACCGCCGCATTGCGCGTCTCACCAATTCGCTCAACAATCCCAACCCCGAATACGAAACGCTGGCCGACACGTACGAAGGCAAGCGCTTCAACAGCCCCAACGACGGCTGCTTCAACCAAGCCGGCGATTTGTATTTTACCGACCCGCCCTACGGTCTGCCGAAAGCCCTGAAAGACCCCGCCAAGGAACTGGCCTTTCAGGGCGTCTTCCGGTTGGACAAATCCGGCAAAGTGACGCTGCTCACCGACACAATTCAATTCCCCAACGGCATCGCATTTTCGCCCGATGAATCAATTTTATACATCGCCGAAAGCGGCCCTCAAACCCGCATCCACGCCTTCGATGTGAAGAACGATGGCACCGTGGAAAATCGCCGCATCTTTTTTGATCCCGCCGGACTGCGCGCCGCCGGTGCCCGCGGCAGCTGCGATGGCCTCAAGCTCGATCAACACGGCAACCTCTTTGCCACCGGCCCCGGCGGCGTCTTAATTATTTCCCCCACCGGCAAACACCTCGGCACCCTCGCCACCGGCACCCGCATCGCCAATGTCGCCTGGGGCAACGATGGCAGCATACTCTATCTCACTGCCAACAGTTACCTCTGCCGCATCCGCACCAAAACCAAAGGCGTAGGATTTTAAATGAAACCCGCCCTCGCAAGCCTACTGTTGCTGTGCGCCACCGCGCTTGCCGATGACTGGCCGCGTTTTCTCGGACCCACGGGCAACAATGTTTCCAAGGAAAAAGACATTCTCGATGCGTTTCCCAAAAACGGACCGCCTCAAATTTTTTCCCGCCGCATTGGTACCGGCTATTCTGCGCCCTCCATTCGCGATGGCAACGTGGTGGTGTTCCACCGCGCCAGTAAATTATATAAAGTCGAGGAAACCGACACGCCGGCGACGGTCATCAAATACATCAACGGCGAACTCGCCGCGCTGAAAGCAAAGGAACGCCTCACCGAGGCCGGCCTCAAAGCGGCGATCCAAACCACACGGCGACGTGGCTTCATCGAATGGCCCGCCTCCATCGCCAAACATCTCGATGTGGAAGCCATCGATTGTCTCGACGCCAAAACCGGCAAGCTCATTTGGCGTCACGCGTATTCCACGACCTACGAAGATCCCTACGGCTACAACAATGGCCCCCGCTGCGCTCCGTTGCTCACCAAAGATCGCTGCTACACCTTCGGCGCGCAGGGCGTCTTGCTGTGCCTCGACCTCAAGACGGGTAAACCAATTTGGCAGCGTGACACCCACAAAGATTTCAAGGTGAACCCCAATTTTTTTGGCGTCGGCAGCACGCCGGTGCTCGAAGGCAATCTCCTGCTCACCATGGTGGGCGGCCAGCCCGAAAGCGGGATGGTCGCCTTCAACGCCCAAACCGGCAAAACCGTTTGGCAAAGCATCGGCAAAACCACGTGGCACAAAACCCCCAAACTCGGCTGGCCCGGCGAGCCGTTGATGGATTGGAATGGCGCGGAAAAACTCGCCAGCTACACCTCACCCATCATCGCCACCGTGCACGGCAAGCGCGTCGCCTTCTGCCTAATGCGGCAGGGCCTCGTGGCGCTCGATCCCAAAACGGGCAAGGTGCATTTCAAGCGATGGTTCCGCGCGCGCTCCAACGAATCGGTCAACGCCTCCAACCCCGTCGTCATGGGCGACCACGTTTTTTGTTCCTCGGCCTATTACGGCGAAGGCTCCTTCGTGCTAAAAATAAAACCCGACCTCAGTGGGTTTACGGAAGTTTGGAGCACTCTTGCGCGTCGCGTAAAAAATCGTCGCCACGAAGAAGTGCTCGGCCTCCACTGGATGACGCCCATCGTTCACCAAGGCAACCTCTACGCCTTCAGCGGCCGTAACGAGCCGGACGCCCGTTTCCGTTGCGTCAGCTTTGCCACCGGAAAACTGCTTTGGGATCAGGATGAATCGTGGAATAAATTCGGCCCGCCCACCAAAAAATACGGCCGAGGCTCCTTCATCCAAGCCGACGACAAACTCATCGTGCTCGGCGAAACCGGCAAGCTCGGCCTCTTCGCCCTCAACGCAAAAAAGCCAACTGAACTGGCCGCGTATCAAGTCCCCCAACTCCGCCCTCCCTGCTGGGCTGCACCCGCAATGGCCAACCGGCGCGTGTACCTCCGCAGCGAAACACATTTGGTCTGTTATGATTTTGCAAAGAACAGGTAGGAACGCGCAGCGTTTCCCTACCGGCAATTCAGGCTTCCAATCCATCTGAAAAAACCGTTCCATCTTCCCCAGCTTTATGAGCGATCAAAACGATTCACTGGCCAAGGAGAAGGAATTGCTAACCAGCGTCGAGAACGCTACCACCTCCGAAAAAATCAAGACCTACACCAAGCTCTCCGGCCCCGGTTGGTTGCAGGGCGCCATCACGCTGGGTGGCGGTTCGCTGGCGGGCAGCCTCTACCTCGGCGTCATCGGCGGCACGCAACTGCTTTGGCTCCAACCGCTGATGATGATCCTCGGCGTGTTGATGCTTTCGGTCATCGGCTACGTCACCCTCTCCACCGGCAAAAGCCCGTTTCAAGCCATCAACCAACACATCAATCCCGTGCTCGGCTGGGGCTGGCTGATCGCCGCCATGCTCGCCAACCTCGTCTGGGCGATGCCGCAATTTTCCCTCGGCACGGCTGCGCTCCAGCAAAACCTTGGCATCCTCGTTGATGACCCGGAAACCAACAGCCAATCGGGGAAGTACCTTTGCGCAGCGATCCTGTTTATCATCGCGACGGTCATTGTTTGGATGTATGACACCAAGGCGGCCAAGGTGTTTGACGTGGTATTGAAACTTATGGTGGGAGCCATCGTGCTGAGCTTCTTCGGAGTGGTGGTGGTGATGGCGGGTCAACTCGAATGGGGTGCCATCGCCAGGGGCTTTATCCCGGACTTCAGCCTGCTCCTTCAACCGGCGGATAAATTCAATGAATTCATCGCCGCTTCCAGTGCCCCGGATTACTGGAAATCTACTATTCTCGAAATTCAACGCTCCAAAATGGTGACCGCGGCCGCCACTGCCGTGGGCATCAATATGACCTTTCTGCTCCCCTATTCGATGTTGCGCAAGGGCTGGGGCAAGGAACACAGGGGGTTGGCCAGCTTTGATTTGGGTATGGGATTGTTCATTCCCTTTTTCCTCGCCACCACCTTTGTGGTGATTGCGTCCGCCACTCAATTTCATGGAAAATATGATGAAGGCTTGCTGGATCATTCCAAACCCGCGCCAACAGAAAAAACCCTGAAGGCCTATGAGAAAAATCTAGCAGGTATTCAAGGCCACCTCGGCGCGCTTGAATCTCCTAACCATCAGGACCGCCAACTCGCCGCAATGCTAGTTGAACGGGATGCGAATCAGTTTGCCCTTTCATTGAAAAAACTCGAGGGCCTCGGCAGCGAAAAGACCGGGGCGGCGGAAAAGACAACCGACAAGAAAACAACCTCCCAAGTCATCTTCGGCATTGGCGTACTGGGTATGGCGATTTCCACCATCATCATCCTGATGCTGATCAACGGCTTTTGTCTCACCGAGGCGATGGGCGCAAAAATGGGCGGCGTGGTGCACCGCACCGGCGCGCTGCTGCCGGGAATCACAGGCGCACTGGGCTTCCTCTTTTTATGGGGCAACGCGGATGCCAAATTTTTACTGACGCAACCCACTAGCATCTTTGGCATGGTGCTGCTTCCAATTGCGTACTTTACCTTCTTCTGCATGATCAACAGCAAAGAACTGATGGGGGACGCGCTGCCCAAAGGTGGCAAGCGCGTGGCCCTCAATCTCGCGATGGGGCTGGCGCTCGTAGCGGCCTCCATTGGCGCGGCGTGGTCCATCTGGAGCAAAGCGCAATGGATCGGCGTGGGCGTGGTGGGGGCCTTCATTCTGCTGGTGTGGTTCGGCCACGGCTACCGGAAGCTGAACCAAAAGCTCGACCGGATTGAGTCCAAATTGGGCGACCAATAACGCCGCGATTTCCCCACATTTTCCTTGCCAATCCGCTCCCCGCGGAAACAATTGGCAAATCCACCATGGATTGTTTCCGTACAGGACTGTGTGGGCTTGTGCCGTGCGGGGGCGGAGGAATTTCCTTTGCCGCCCCCACACTCGGCCAATTTTGTGCCTCACCCTTCCCCGCCCTTCCCCAACCCTCAACCTCCATCCTTCAACCCCTAGTTTAATTGGACCTATGAAAACTTATCCCTCAGAAGATATTCGAAATTTCGCCATTGTGGGCCACGCCTCATCGGGTAAGACAATGCTCGCCGAAAGCATCGAGGCCGCCGCGGGCGCCATCAACCGGCTGGGCAGCATCGAGGCTGGCACGACGATGAGCGATTATCACGATGCGGAAAAGGAACGGAAAATTTCCATCAACGCCACGCCGTTGTGTGTGGAGTTTGGCGGCAAAAAGCTGAATTTCATCGACACGCCCGGCTACCTCGATTTTATGGCCGAGGCCCTCGGACCGCTACGCGTGTGCGATGCGGCACTGGTGGTCATCAACGCCGCCAATGGCGTGGAGGTCGGCACCACCAAAGTTTGGGACTGGTCGCGTGAACTCGGCGTTCCACACCTGGTGGCAGTTAACGGACTAGATAAAGAACTCGTGGAATTCGATGCTGCGCTGGCCAGCTTGCGCGAAAACTTTGGCAACAAAGTGATGCCCCTCACGGTGCCAATGAACGTCGGCCCCGGCTTCAATCAAGTGATCGATGTGCTGAACAAAAAGCTTCTGACTTACAAGACCGACGGCAGCGGCACATTCACCGAAGAAGATTCCGTCGAAGCGGAAGATTTGCACACGGAACTCATCGAGCTCATCGCTGAATCGGACGACTCATTGCTGGAGAAATTTTTCGAGGAAGGCAATCTCACCGAGGAAGAGCTCCGCAGCGGATTGCACAAGGCGCTGCAGGCGGAAGGGCTCATCCCCGTGTTCGCCACCTCGGCCACGACCAATGTGGGGGTGACTTGCCTGATGGATTTCATCGCGCGTTATGGCTCCTCGCCCGCCGATCATCCGGTGAGCAAAGGCATCCAGTCCGATCAATCCGAAACGGAAATCAACCTCACCGACAAGGATCCGGTGCTGTTCATTTACAAAACGATGAACGAAGGCCACGTGGGATCGCAATCGTTTTTCAAACTACACGCGGGCACGCTCACACACGGGGCGGATTTGAAGAACACCACGCACAAAGCTTCCGAGCGCATCAACCAAATTCACATCCTCAACGGCAAGGACCGCGTATCGGCGGATGAACTCGCACCGGGCGACCTCGGCGCATTGGTGAAGCTCAAGCACACGCACACGTGCGATACCCTCGTGGGCGGTAAACTGGATGCCGCGCTGCCGCCGATTGATTTCCCGGGAGCAAATATCCACTTCGCCCTGCGCTCCAAGGGCAAGGGCGATGAGGACAAAATTGCCGCCGGCCTTGCCGCGTTGCACGAGGAGGATCCCACTTTCATTTATCGCGTGGATGGTGACCTGCACCAAACGGTCATTTCCGGCCAGGGCGAGCTGCACCTCACCGTGGTTTGCAAACGCTTGGAGGAACGCTACCACGTTCAAATTGAATTGACCGAACCGCGCGTGCCATTGCGCGAAGCCATTACCATTCCGGCTGAAAGCAAGTATCGGCACAAAAAACAATCCGGCGGTGCCGGCCAATTTGCCGAAGTGTGGATGCGCATCGAACCGCGCGAACGCGATTCGGGCGTAGAATTTATCGAATCACTCGTGGGGCAAAACGTCAGCCGCAGCTTTGTGCCATCCGTGCGCAAAGGCGTGGAGCAAGCCTGCCGCGATGGCATCATTGCCGGTTACGGCGTGGTGGATGTGAAGATCGATTTCTACGACGGCAAAGAACACCCCGTGGACTCCAAAGATGTCGCATTCCAAACCGCTGGCAAACACGCCTTTCGCGAAGCTTTCAAATCCGCTAAGCCCTGTTTGCTCGAGCCCATCATGCACGTAGAAATTATGGTGCCCGAAGAATTTATGGGCGCGGTAATGGGCGACCTCAACAGCCGACGCGGCAAAATCCAAGGGATGGACGCCGACGGCGCGTTCCAAGTGGTCAAGGCGCACGTACCGCAAATGGATCTCTATAAATACTCGACCAACCTGCGTTCACTCACCGAAGGCCGCGGCCTGCACACCGAGGCGCTGAGCCATTACGAAAACATGCCGCGCGAGATGGAACAAAAAGTCATCGCCAGCAACCAAAGCAACGGCGAGGAATAGCGGATTTGTTTACGCCCCAATCTGCGCCACCCACAGCACGATGCCGATAATCGCGAAACATATCGCGAAGCAGGCGATGAACCCCCAGAAATCCATCGGCGTGGGGCGTTGGATTTCCAGTTGGGTTTTGGGGAACAGTTTTCGGTCATCGTAACGACTCGGCTCCGCGTAGCTTTTTTCCATCTCGACTTCATCCTCATCAGGATCAGGCCGAACCGGCGTTTTCATTCGCACATACAAACGATCCAGCGCCTCCTTGGAATTGGGCCGCGTGAGCAAGCTCGCGATGATCATCACCAAAAACGGCGCAATAATTTTGAACGGAAACTCCAGCGTCTTCAGCGTCGCATTGCGAACCTTTGTCAGGTCATACCCCAACGCCTTGTCGTAAATCATCATATCAAAACGGAACGAACCTTCGCCGCGTGCGGTGCCCTCCACTTCCTTCACACCACCGGTCCAATAAATGGATTTACCGCCCGCAGCGTTTTCTTCTGCGGGCTGATTCACCTGCGTGAAAGCCGGATTAGTCCGCAAGTTTGGTGCCACGGCGGGAATCACACGCGGCAGAATAAAAAATGTGAGCAGGCAAAAGACAATCGTAATCCATCCGGCCCTCGTGGTGGCGCGGCGCCAGTACATCCCCAGCCAAAACAATGCGGCGAAGGTCATCGGCACAATCCACGTGAGTTCCAATTGCTTGAACATATCGAGCATCGTGACGGAAATCAGCACCGCGCCCAGCACCACGATGCCGCCGGTGATGCGACCGAGGCGAAGGCATTCCCGATCTTCCGCTTTGGGGTTGAAATACGGCACGTAAATATTGCGCACCACCAACGCCGAGCACACGAGCATATAACAATCCACACTACTCATCAGCGCCGCCAACAAACACGCGAGCATCAGGCCGACCAAGCCGATGCCCAGCGGGCCGAGCAATTCCTTGGTGGCCACGCCCCACGCCATATCGGCGTCATTGATGAGTTCGCCGCCGCCGTAAAGTGTGAGCACAATCAACGCGGTGATGACCCAGCCAATGGTGCAGAAGCGTTTGATGAAGTTGCCGGTGACGAGCCCTACGCGGGCGTCGTGCTCGCTTTTGGCCGAGCCGCCGCCGGTGACGATGAAATGCGGCGTGAGTACGATGCCGATCATATTCATAATCACAATGGTGACAATGGCGTACAACGGAAATTCACTGGCCGCGCCGCCGCCCACAATTTCAAAAGTGGACGCGGGCAATTGCTCGTGCATCACGCGGAAGCCATCGGTCCACGTGTCGCCCGCTGCACCGAATTTTTTGACCACGGCGTTCAGGCCAAAGGGGATGAGTAATATTGAAAGCAGGATGATGCAGATGCCTTGGATGAGATCGGTCCAGTACGCGGCGGTGAGCCCGCCCAGCACGCCATACAAGGTGACGATGATGGCGACCAACGGCACAAGCACGTATTCCGTTTGTATCCCAAACAGCTCCGGCCCCATCAGCGGCACGGCGACTTTGCCGATGGCGGTGAAGAGCATCGCGCCGTAGACCATATAATAAAAGCAGCCGAAGATCGCGTAGGCCACGCCCATTGATTTGGATTCGTAGCGTTCGGTGAACCAATCGCCGAGGGTGAGGCAGCGCATGCGGCGATACCACACGGCGCTGATCCAGTAGATGGGCGTGACGAAGAGCCAGTACATCACGCCCCACATGCCGCTCATCCCATTGGCGAAGGTGCCTCGGGCGGTGTTGACGGGATCCGCGGAGCCGGTGCCCGCGCCAAAGGCGGCAAAGGTTTGCATCAGCTTGCCGAATTTGCGGCCGCCCATGAAATAATCCTCCTGCCCTTTCACCTGCCGCATCGCCCAGAAACCGATGCCGGCCATTCCGGCAAAGTAAAGAAACAGAACCAGATAATCCGCGTAATTCATCACGCGAAGGATACTGAATTCTCCGGCAGGCCCAATAAAAAACCCACCCCGTCATGCAAACGGGGTGGGTTGGAATTGGGTTGGTTGACGAGGCGTCGGTTAGTCGGATTTTTTGTTGTCGTCGGATTTGGGTTCCTCTTCAGACTTGGCTTCCGGTTCTTCAGTCGCGGCTTCCTTGGGTACCTCAGTTTCCGTTTCCTCGGGCGCAACTTCTTCTGTTGCTTCCTCAGTCACAGCTTGTTCAGTGACTTCCTCGCTGGAAGCCTCTTCGGTGGGTTCGGCGGTGGTGGATTCTTCAACCACTTCCTCGGCAACTGCTTCGGCAACTGCTTCGGCTTTAGATTCTTTGGATTCTTTGGATTGGGGCGCTTTTTTGCTTTCGCGGACAGGCGTGTCGCCGTCTTTTACCCACTCAAGGATGGCCATTTCGGCGGCATCGCCGCGACGACGCCCGAGCTTGATGACTCGCGTGTAACCGCCATTGCGCTCGGCAAAGGTGGGAGCGATATCTTCAAAAAGAATCCGAACCACATCTTCGTTTTGGCGCCATTCATCGCGCCGCACTTTACCACTCACGCCATTGTGCTTGGAAAAATGGTGGCGCGGTTGCTGTTGTAATCGCGCAGCCACAAGGCGGCGGCACTGAATGGCGTTATCCTTCTCCTGGCCTTTTTTGCCGAGGGTGACCATTTTATCGGCCACCACGCGGGCGGCTTTGGCCTTGGCGAGGGTGGTTTGAATTTTTCGGTGTTTGATGAGGCTGCACACCAGATTGGCGAGCAACGCGGTGCGGTGCTCACTGGTGCGGCCTAATTTGGCGGTGCGTTTACGGTGGCGCATTGTCTTGTTCGTTAATCGTCAAACGCGAGACCGGCGACTCCGGAGGCGTCCACGGTTTCTTCTTCCATGGAGCCGAATTCGTCTGCTCCGTTTTGCGGTTGAGGTTCGGCACTGGCATCGTAGATGCCTTCCTCGAAGGTGAGGCCGAGACCGAGCTTCAGCTCGACGAGTTTGTCTTTAATTTCATTGAGTGATTTCTTTCCGAAATTGCGATACTTGAGCATGTCCGCCTCCGATTTGGTGGCGAGCTGGCCTACGGTAGTGATGTTGGCGTTGTTTAGGCAGTTGGCGGCACGCACGGAGAGTTCAATCTCGTTGACGCTCATGGCCAACAACCGGCGCAATTCGGATTTCTCCTCGTCGTGGCTTTCATTGGCTTCCTCAAACTCAATGGCTTCCTGATCGTAATCGACGAACACATCGAGGTGATGCTGGAGGATGGCACTGGCTTGGGTAAGGGCGTCATCTGGCTTGATGCGCCCGTCGGTCCAGATTTCCAGCTCGAGGCTGTCGTAGTCCGTGCGTTGGCCCACGCGGGCGTCTTTCACATCGTAACGCACCTTCGTGACAGGTGAGAAAATTGAATCGATTGCGATGACGCCGATGGCTTGATTGGCCTTTTTGTTGTCATCACCGCTGAGAAAACCGCGGCCGACTTGGACCTCGAGTTCCATCAGGAATTTCATTTTCTTGTCTAGCGTACAGATGTGCTGCTTGGGGTTGATCACCTCGGTGTTTTGGTTCAGCTCAATGTCGGCAGCAGTCACAGCACCGTCTTTGTTGACGGCGATCATCAAAACCTGCGGATCACGCGAGTGGAGTTTGAACTTCACTTTTTTGAGGTTGAGAACAATTTCCGAGACATCTTCTACCACGCCTTCCACGGCGGCAAATTCGTGCTGCGCGCCATCAATTTTAACGGAGGTGATGGCCGAGCCTTCGAGACTGCTAAGCAGCACGCGGCGCAATGAGTTGCCGATCGTGTGACCATAGCCGGTCTCAAATGGTTCAGCGACAAACTTGGCGTAGTTTTTTTCCTCACCTTCCTTGCGGAGGTGCTTCGGTTGTTCAAATCGTCCGAGTCGTATTGGCATATTTTTCTTTTTCTAGGTTGCAATTTTAATCTGACTGCTGGCTTCGTTCCCGCGTGCCAGCGGCCCCTATAATTGCAGGGTTGCACCGGCCCCGAAAGGCCGGCAACGGTTAGCGGGAATAAAATTCTACAATCGCCTGTTCGTTGGCGATCGGTTGGATATCGTCACGGGTGGGGATCCGTTCCACCACGCCTTCGTAGGCATCTTTGTCGAGGCTCAACCAATCCGGCACATTGCGGCTGGTAGAATACTCAAGATTTTTGTCAGCGAGGTGGCGACTTTTGTCGGTGTCTTTCACGCCGACTTTGTCACCTTCCTTGATGACGTAACTGGGGCTGCTCACGCGGCTGCCGTTTACCAGTACGTGGCCGTGGGTTACCATTTGCCGTGCTTGCGCACGGGAATAGCCAAAGCCGAGGCTGTAGACAATGTTGTCCAGACGCGTCTCCAAAATTTGGAGCATGATTTCGCCGGTCACGCCGCGGCGACGAATGGCTTTTTCGTACACGCCGCGAAATTGTTTTTCCATCAACCCATAATAGAAACGCAGCTTCTGCTTTTCGATAAGCGCAAGGGCGTAGTCGGTGGCCTTGCGGCGACGGCTCTGCCCATGTTGTCCGGGCGGGTAATCTTTGCGCTCCAAGTATTTGGAGGGGCCAAAGACGGGCGTCCGCAAGCGGCGGCTGATGCGAAGTCGGGGTCCAGTGTAACGTGCCATTTTGGTAAAATATTTAGGATTTAAACGCGGCGCCGCTTCTTGGGGCGGCAGCCATTATGGGGTATGGGGGTGACGTCTTTGATGGTCGTGATTTCGAGCCCCACCGCTTGCAGTGCGCGGATGGCGGATTCGCGGCCGGAGCCGGGTCCTTTAACGCGGACTTCCACTTCGCGCAGCCCGTGGGCCTTCGCTTCGTTAGCGGCGCGTTGGGCCACTTGTTGGGCGGCGTAGGAGGTGCTTTTGCGGGAGCCCTTGAAGCCGGCGCGACCGGCGCTGTACCAACTGATGGGGTTGCCCTGCATATCGGTGATGGTCACCAAAGTGTTATTGAAGGTGGCCTGTATATGAACAATGCCGTGGGTGACATTCTTCGATTTCTTGGCCTTGATGATCTTGACGTCATCAACATTGTCCGACAGTAAATCTGCGGCCGTGGGAGCTGAATGGTGTCCTTCGGCGGGTTCAGCCGGTTCAGCGGAAGCCTCTTCGCCTTTTTGTTCGCTTTCAACAGCTTCAGCCTTATCGCCAGCATCAGCTTTTTCAGCCTTCTCTTTCTTGGCGGGCTTCTCGGCTTTTTCTTCCTTGGCAGGGGCCTCTTCTTTTACTTCAGCAGCAGGTTGCTCTGCAGCATCAGTTGCCTTGGGCGCCTCGGCCTCGGTTGCGGGATCTTGTTTTTCTTCAGCCATAATTCAGTCAGTTAATGAAAATGAAATTAGTCTTTCTTGCGCTGGGCCCCGACGGTTTTCTTCGGACCTTTGCGGGTACGGGCGTTGGTTTGGGTGCGTTGGCCGCGCGTGGGTAACCCGCGTTGATGGCGCTGGCCGCGATAGCTCTTGATGCTCTTGAGGTTTTTGATGTCCTCGGACACTTTCCGACGCAGATCACCTTCCACCAGGATGGGGCACAACTCGGTTTCCGGATTGGGTGCCGTGCGGGTTTGCGAGGGGCGCATCTCGGTGGTCTGGATGGCCTTGGCAATTTGCGCGAGCTGTTCTTCAGAAAGCGTGTGGGCGCGGGTGCCGGCATCGATGCCGGCGTTTTCCAAAACCTTGACCGCAACGGCAGGGCCGATGCCATAAATGGAGCGCAGCGCGATGTCGATGCGCTTGGCGGAGGGTACGTCGATTCCTAAAATGCGGGGCATAAGATTATCCTTGGCGCTGTTTGTGGCGCTTGTTTTTACAGATGACACGCACGACGCCTTTCCGCCGAATGACCCGGCAGTGTTCGCACATTTTTTTGACTGAGGCGCGTACCTTCATGTTGTTCCTTATTTCGTTGTTGTCTCTAAACTATTTAATTGCACGACCCTTCCCTTGGAAAGGTCGAAGGTGCTGACTTCCAACACCACGTTATCGCCCACCGCCGCTTCCGCCAGCAATCCGCTGGTGGCCCGCGTGGTGTGGCCCATCATTCGGTGGCCGTTTTCCAACTCCACCCGCACCAATCGATGCGTCAATACTTCTACTACGCAACCGCTGACGCGGATGGCTTCTGCTCCAGACATGTTAAAATCTCAGGCTCCCCATCGGTCACCGCGATTGTATGCTCAAAATGAGCCGACGGACGGCCATCCCGTGTCACCACGGTCCAACCATCCGACAAAAATTTCACTTTCATTCCACCAACATTCACCATCGGCTCGATGGCAATCGTCATTCCCGGCCGCAACTCGGGCGTCTCGCCGGTGCTAACAAAGTTTGGGATCTGCGGTTCTTCATGAACCGTCCGTCCTACTCCGTGTCCCACAAATTCACGAACGATGGAAAACCCATTAGCTTCCACCCGATTTTGCACCGCACAGGAAATATCCTTCACCCGGTTGCCCGGTAATGCGCGAGAAATTCCATCATACAGAGCTTCCTGAGTCACATCAATCAATTTTTGTGTTTCTTCGGAACACTCGCCCACAATGACCGTCCGAGCGGTATCGCCGATAAATCCATTCACGCGCACGCCGCAATCGAGACTGACGATGTCGCCCTCTTTCACTTTGCGTTTGCCGGCGAGGCCGTGCACGACTTCATCATTCATCGAAATGCAAATGTGGCACGGATACTTTCGGCCGCTCACTTCGTAGCCCAAAAATGCGCTCTTGGCTCCATGCGCCTTGATTCGACTGGCGGCGTATTCGTCAATCTCACGGGTGCTTACGCCCGGTTTCACCCAAGCCGATGCCTCCGCCAACACCGTACCGGCCACACGCCCTGCTTCGCGCATGGCGTCCAGCTCTTCGGATGTTTTGATCGGGATCATGGGGCTACACTACAAATACTCACAGGATTAATTAAATCGTCCGCGCACTTTACCGGTTTTCAGGAAGCCATCGTAATGGCGCTGGGCCAAATGACTTTCCACCTGTCGCATAGTATCAAGCATTACGCCCACCATAATCAATACACTCGTACCGCCAAAGAACTGGGCAACGATCATCGGGATATCAAATTCGTTGGTCAAAATGGTGGGTAAAATTGCAATCGCCACCAGGAACATCGCGCCCGCCAAAGTAAGCCGGCTCATGGCATGATGCAAAAAGTCGCGTGTGGCATTGCCGGGACGCACGCCGGGAATGTAGCCGCCACCTTTCTTGAGATCATCAGCAATTTGCGTTTCATTAAATTGCGTGGCCACCCAGAAATAACTGAAGAACAAAATCATCAACCCCACCATAACCAGATTCCAAACGTTTCCATAGGCGAGTGCATCGCCCATCCCGGTAATTGTATCCCCGAGCGATTTTAGGAATTGGCCGCCGGATTCCTTGGCAGTCATAATGGCACTCCCTTTATCGGCCAACACGCGGCCCAACGTTCCAAAAATTTGCGCCGGAAACATCATGATCGCCTGAGCAAAAATGATCGGCATCACCCCCGCATAGTTGACGCGTAAAGGAAAGTAGGTCGAACCACCTTGATATTGCTTACGGCCCACAGTGCGCTGGGCATATTGAACCGGAATTTTTCGCATCGCCTGGGTGACGGCAATCACCGCCCCCACCACTGCTAACAACAGACCCACCAGTAACACGCCTTTGAACGCATGCGCATCATTTTTGGCAAACATCTCATAAAATGAGAACACAGCCGTATCTATCTGGGCGATAATGCCTACGGTGATGACCAGTGAAATACCATTGCCAATGCCTCGTTCGGTAATCTGTTCACCCAACCACATGAGTATCACCGTGCCGGTAGTCAGGAGCAACGTGGTCCGCAAATGGTACCACCAGTCCGCCGCGCCAATCACCAATTCACCTTCGAATTGTTCGAAACCTGGAATTTTTGAGGGATGCTCCCATCCCATGCTCATCACAAACCCCTGACCAAGACAAAGCAACACGGTGAGGTATCGACCGTATTTAATGATCTGTGTGCGACCACCTTCCTCACGGGATAGTTTACTCAGAGAAGGCACCACTGCAGTCATCAACTGCAAAATAATTGTGGCACTGATATACGGCATGATGCCAAGCGACCCCAAAGCACAACGCTCCATCGCCCCTCCGGTAAACATGCTGTACATGCCGAGCAAGGAGGTCCCGCCTTCGCTGGACTGCTTTTCAGCAAGAATTTTGAAGTACTCAGAAAGAGCAAACCCGTCCAGTCCGGGAACCGGCACTTGCGCTATCAACCGACACACCAACAGCAGCAACAACGTAAAAACAATTCGACTCCGGAGTTCCGGAATCTTAAAGCAATTGCTGAGGGTTTGGAAATACCGGGCGAACATGAGGCGTGATTATTCCTCCGTTGCCGGTTCGTTTGCCGGAGCAGCCGCGATGAGCGCGGTACAACTGCCGCCCGCCGCCTCAATGGCTGACTGAGCGGAAGCACTAAATTTATGAGCGGTCACGGAAAGTTTTTTCTTCAACTCACCCGTGCCCAAGATTTTCACCTTCACATTGCCTTTGCCGTTGGCTAGGCCCTTGGCGATGATAGCTGCAACGTCCACGGTGGCGCCTTCGTCAAAATGGGCTTCAAGCGCTTCTAAATTCACCGCCAAATAATCGACCCGATGAACAAAATTATTGAACCCGCGCTTGGGAAGGCGACGGATGTAGGGCATCTGACCGCCCTCAAAGGTGGCACGAGTGCTGCTGCCAGCGCGGGAATTTTGGCCCTTATGGCCTCGGGTGCTGGTTTTTCCCCGGCCACTGCCGGGGCCGCGGCCCACACGTTTGCGGCGGGACTTGGAGCCGGGTCTGGGTTTGAGGTCGTGCAATCGCATGATAAATTTCTCCTTAAAAGTTAGTCTGATTTTTTCCCGCGCGCCTTGTACACATCCTCGCGCAGTCGCAAACTTTCCAACGCTTGCATGGTGGCTTTGGCCACATTGGCCGGGTTATTCGATCCCAGTGATTTGCTAAGCACATCGCGGACGCCGGCGCTTTCGAGCACCGCGCGAACGGTCTTGCCGGCGATGATGCCGGTACCAGGCGAGGCAGGCCGCAGCAACACGCGCGCGCCATCAAATACGGAATACACTTCGTGCGGCAATGTGGCACCGTGAAGCCGTACTTTCACCATTTTTCGGCGGGCATCTTCGTTGCCCTTTTGAATGGCGGTGATCACTTCGCGGGCTTTGCCGATGCCCACACCGACGCCGCCCTTGTGGTTTCCGGTGACCACCAATGCGCTAAATCCAAATCGTCGACCGCCCTTCACCACTTTGCTCGAGCGGTTAATGAAAACCACTTTCTCGGTCAGTTCGTTCCCTTCGGAATCGGTCACCACGGCGGGCGCGCGACGTTCGCGAGGGCCTCCGCGACGATTGCCGCCACGTCCGCCACCACCACGATTGCCACCACCACCACCACGAGGGCCACGATCATTTTGCGCCGCGGGCGCGGGGGTGTTTGCTGCAGGTGCTGCGGGGGCCGCTTCAGCCGGGGATGCAGCTGGTGCGGGGGGGGTGATTGGTGTTGTTGTTTCCTCTGCCACGTTGATGATCGTTTAATTCAGGTTAAATTATTTGCCGGCCTCGGCTTTTTCTGTTTCCGCAATCGGCTCGGTCACTTCAGCCTGCTTGGCCTTCTCGGCCGGGCCAGCCTGCTCGGCCTTTTTTTCTTTTTTGGGTTTCTTTTCCTTTTTTTCCTTCTTCGGCTTTTCGGCCTTCTCTTCCTTGGCGGCTTTTGCGGATTTGGCGGATTTCTTTTCTAAATCGAGACCAAAATCTAATCCGGCGCGGGTTGCCGCGTGGGCGAAGATGTCGATTTTACCATCCTGCACGTAACGCGCGCCGCAGCGGTCAAAAATTACTTTGCTGATTCCTACGGCTTTGGCGGCTTCGCCGGCGGCTTGGCCGACCACTTCAGCACCGGCTTTGTTGGCGGCGAGTGTTTCACGGCCAGCCTGCGCCTTGTGGCGGGTGGACGCGGAGGCCAGTGTGCAACCTTCGTCGTCGTTGATGAATTGCACGTAAATGTTGCGCTCGGTAAAGCGAACGGCCATGCGTGGGCGCGCAGCGGTGCCGTGGAGTTTTTTGCGAATCCGCCAGCGGCGGCGTTGTGCGATTTTGCGTTTCTGTTCGGGTCTCATCGAAATTTCCTTATTGAACTTGTTTGCCCTGTTTGCGGATGACGTGTTCGTCGCTGTAGCGCACGCCCTTACCTTTGTACGGCTCCACTGGGTAGTAGCTACGCACCTCGGCGGCCATTTTGCCAACAACGGCTTTATCCGCGCCTTCGATCGTAACGTTGGTGTCGTTTTCCACGGTGACGGTGATGCCTTGTGGAATGACGTGATTGATCTCGTGTGAGTAGCCGAGCAACAGGTTGAGCTTCTGCCCCTTCACGGCGGCTTTGAAGCCGACGCCGTGGATCTCAAGTTTTTTGACAAACCCTTTGTCCACGCCCATCACCATGTTGTTGATGAGACTGCGTGCGAGGCCGTGCATGGCCTTGGAGCGTTTCTCGTCGTTTTCGCGGGTGACGATAATTTGATCATCCTCCAGCTTGGCTTCGGTGCGCTCGGGGAGATCCAGCTTGAGACTGCCCTTGGGGCCTTCCGCCGAAATCGTCCGACCGCTGAGATTGACCTTCACGGTACTCGGCACGGGCACGGGCATTTTACCAATTCTTGACATCGTTGTTCCTCTAAAAAGTTTTAATTACCAAACGTGAGCCAGCACTTCACCGCCCACTTTCTTTTCGCGCGCACTGGCGCCGCTCATCACGCCCTCCGACGTGGAAATAATCGCCACGCCCAAACCGCCGAGCACCCGCGGCATCTCGCCGGCACCCACGTACTTGCGCAGGCCGGGCTTGCTGATTTTTTTGATGCCCGCAATCACGCCCTTACGGCCGTTATATTTGAGTGCCACTTCAAGCCGCTTGATGACACCCGATCCGGTGACTTGATAGCTGGTGATGTAGCCTTCTTCCTTGAGAATGTGGGCCACGTTTTCCTTGAGCTTGGAATAGGGCACGGAACAATCCGGATTGGTCGCCATATTGGCGTTCCGAATACTGGTGAGCATGTCTGCGACGGGATCCATTGTATTAAATTATTACCAACTGGCTTTGGTGACGCCCGGGATCATCCCGCTTAACGCTGCCTCACGAAAGGCGATGCGGCTCATGCCGAATTTGCGGATGAAGCCGTGTCGGCGTCCGGTGACATGGCAGCGATTCACTACCCGCACGGGGGAGGCATTGCGTGGCAGGAGCGCCAGTCCGGCGTAATCGCCCGCTGCCTTCATTTCTTTACGCCGCTCGGCATATTTCACCACCGTGCGCTCTTTGCGCTGGTTCCGTTCAATCCACGATTTCTTGGCCATATTAAATTATCCTAATTATTCGCTGTCTTTACTCTCGGTGGCCGGAGCTTCTTCCGCCGGTGCTTCAGGCTCAGCCGCGGGCGCTTTTTTATTGCGAGCGAATGGCATCCCCATGCGAGTGAGCAGATCCAGCGCCTCGTCGTTCGTCCCGGCAGTGGTCACGATGGTGACGTCCATGCCCTGGGTGCGCTTTACTTTATCCATCTCGATTTCCGGGAAAATAGATTGCTCAGTGATGCCCATGGAATAGTTGCCGTGACCGTCAAATGATTTTGGGTTGATGCCGCGGAAGTCGCGAATACGCGGCAGCGCAGCGGCGGTGAGGCGATCGAGAAACTCGTACATCACTTCGCGGCGCAGTGTGACGTGACAACCGATGGGCATGCCTTCGCGCAGCTTGAAATTCGAAACACTCTTCCGAGCGAGATCAACCACCGGTTTGCGGCCAGTAATCGTTTTCATGTCGTTGATTGCATCTTCCAACGCGGATTTTTCCAGCGTGGCGTCGAGCCCCATGTGCACGATGATTTTCTCAATGCGCGGCACTTGATGCAGGTTGGTATATTTCCGGTCCTTCTTCAGGCCCGGTTTCACTTCCTCGTGATATTTGCTGTAAAGTCTGGGTTTCATTGTGCTTTCTTCTGCGCGCGCGCGTTCCAACGGTCGAGCTTCATCACATTGGAAATGTGAAGCGTCGGATTCAAACGGAGGCGTGTGCCATTCGGGAATTCTGTGCTGCGCTTTTGGTGCTTCACGATCATATCGTCTTCAGCAAGGCCCTCGATCTCCACTTCCACGCGATTATTGTCGGCGAGGATACGGATGACCTTGCCTTCGGCATCGCGGTGTTCGCCGGCGAGAATTTTCACCTGATCATCGCGCCGCACGCGGTTTTGCTTTTTCTTGCCTTGAGTTTTTTCAGCCATTACAGAACCTCCGGTGCGAGGGAAATGATTTTCATGAATTTCTTTTCGCGCAACTCGCGGGCCACGGGGCCAAAAATGCGGGTGCCGCGCGGGTTTTTGTCGGCGTCAATAATGACCACCGCGTTGTTATCAAATCGCAGGTACGAGCCATCACTGCGGCGAATGGCTTTCTTGGTGCGAACGATGACGGCGTCAACCACCTCGCTCTTCTTCACCGCACCATCGGGAGCGGCCTCTTTGATGTGGGCCTTCACGACATCGCCGATCTCGCCGTAACTCTTGCGTTCGCCGAGCACGCCAATGATGGCGGCACGCTTCGCGCCGCTGTTATCGGCCACTTCACATACTGAACAAAGTTGGAGCATAATTCTTTTCCTGCTGTCTCGTGCTATCGAACGACTTCCACCAACTCCCAGCGTTTCAGTTTGCTGATCGGGCGGGTTTCGCGGATGCGCACGTGATTGCCCGGCTGGGCGACACTCTCGGCATCGTGCACGTAATATTTCTTAAACTTGGTGATCACTTTTTTGTACAGCGGATGCTTGATGCGGCGCTTCACGCGCACCACGATGGTTTGGGTCATCTTGTTGGAGATGACTTCGCCGCTGCGTTCTTTGCGATGTTTTTCTTGGGTTTCGCTCATGGATAAAATTAGTTGGCGGCCACGGTTGCAGCTTCGGCTTGTTTGCGGAGCAGCGTGAGCCGCGTCTCGAGCCGCGCGATTTGTTTGCGCAGTAATGGAATGCGATGGGGCTTCTCCAGACCGCCACCCTTTAACAGGGTGAGACTGAACAGCTCCTGCTTGGTCAGCAGCACTTGCTCGCGCAATTCGGCGGCGGGCATTTCGTTAATTTCTTCTTTCGTCTTCATGCTACTACAGTCGGGTCACAAATCGGGTTGGGATCGGCAGTTTAGCTGCGGCGAGGCGCATGGCGTCGCGGGCCAGGCTTTCGCTCACGCCACCGACTTCAAAGAGCATATTTGCCGGGCGCACCACGGCGACCCAGCCTTCAACGTTGGCTTTGCCTTTGCCCATCCGCACTTCCAACGGTTTCTTGGTGTAAGATTTTTGCGGGAACACGCGAATCCAAACTTTGCCGCGCCGTTTCATTTTGCGGGTGATGGTTTGGCGGCAGGCTTCGATTTGCTGGGTGGTGAGCCAGCAGCGGTCGAGCGCTTGCAGGCCGAATTCGCCGAACGAGACATTGCTGCCCTTCCACGCAATGCCGGCACGGCTGCCGCGGTGCATTTTGCGGTACTTAACTCGAGCTGGAATTGTGGCGGCCATTAAATTATTTTTCTAAGCGTTCGGTTTTAAGTTGTTATTGTTTGCCCTTGGAGGCGCCGGTCTCGATGACTTCTTCTTCACCGGATTTTCCAGGGGAATCTTCGCCCTTACAAATCCAGCATTTAATGCCCAGCAAACCGGCTTTGGTTTTGGCTTCGGTGAAGCCGTAATCAATGGTCGCACGCAATGTGTGCAACGGCACACGGCCCTCGAGATATTGCTCCACGCGAGCGATCTCAGATCCGCCCAGTCGTCCGGCGCACCGGATGCGAATGCCTTCGGCGCCAAAATCCATTGCCGTTTGCACCGCACGCTTCATTGCGCGGCGATAGGCGATGCGGCGCTCCAGCTGCATCTTCACATTCTCAGCAACCAGTTGGGCGTCGGTTTCGGGTTGCCGGATTTCCTGAATGTCCACGTACACTTCCTTGCTGGTCATGCGCGCAAGCTCTTCCTTGATCACATCAATTTCCGCGCCACGACGGCCAATGACCACGCCGGGACGGGCGGTGAGAATTTTGATGCGTACGCGTTGGGCGGCGCGCTCGATGAGAATCTTGGTGACCGCAGCGTTCTCGAGCTTGCCGTAAAGCAAATCTCGAATTGCTCGATCTTCAGCCATGAACGCGGCGAAGTTCTTCTTGTCGGAATACCACTTCGATGCCCAGTCCTTGGTGACCGCGGTGCGAAGCCCGATTGGATTGGTTTTTTGTCCCATGTTATTGGTCGTCGCTAAAATCGTCGGAAAGGGTGATGCGGATATGCGTGCAGCGCTTAAGAATGACAGAGCCGCCGCCGCGGGCGCGGGTCATCCAACGGCGCAACGGCGTGGCCGAAGTGGCCATCGCACTTTTGATGCGCAAATTGCCGGTGTTCACTTTGCCACCGTTGTCCAGGTACGTCTCGAGCTTGGCCAGTTTGGTGATCAAATGGCGGTGCTTACGCTGGATGATACCGTTTTCGTCCGAATGGTTTTCAATGTCCTGCTTGAGCTTGGCCACTTTTTCCTGCACCTCGGTAAGATTCCATTCCGCGCCGATATGCTCGGCATTGTGCAGTGCGGTGTTGAGTGTCTTCTCAATGAAGCGCGCAGATTTACGCGGGATCGCGGAGAGCACAGCCTGCGCCCTGCTTACCAGCATTCCCTCTTTTTCGCCTTTGTTATTTTTCCTCGGCAACAGTTGGCGGGTGACCTCGCGCACTTTCTTGGCCGACATCCGAACATTGCGGGTGGTGCAGGTAAATTCCATTATTTGGTCTCCCTCTTCACGTGGGCGCTGTGCCCCTTGAACACGCGGGTGGGTGAAAATTCGCCCAGCTTATGACCGACCATGTTCTCAGTGACGAACACCGGCAAAAACGTTTTACCGTTGTGAACATTAAAAGTGTGCCCCACGAAATCCGGATGGATGGCGCAGCGGCGATACCATGTTTTGATAGGCCGGTTTTGGCCACTCTCTTTTTGGACCTGAACCTTCGCCATCAGCTTGGGTTCCACGAACCAGTCTTTTTTAATTGAACGTGCCATGCGATTTAATTATTTGCGTTTCATCGGCCGACCATCGCGACGCACAAGGATGAATTTGTTGGAATACTTTTTCTTGGAACGGGTTTTGAAACCACGAGTGATAACGCCCCACGGTGTAACCGGATGCCCGCCTCCGGAGGTCTTCGCTTCGCCACCACCCATCGGGTGGTCGACGGGGTTCTTTGCCACCGCACGGGTAATGGGCCGAATGCCGCGATGCCGCGAGTTACCAGCTTTACCGATGACCTGGTTTTCGTGGTCGGTATTGCCCACTTGACCAATGGTGGCCCAGCAAATTTCTTTGACACGACGAATCTCGCCGGAAGGCAGTTTGATTTGCGCCATCCCGCCGTCACGGCTCATCAGTGTAGCAGCACCACCCGCTGAGCGAACGATTTGGCCGCCACGACCGGGGGTGATTTCAATATTATGAATCGTTGCGCCGAGCGGTACGTTCTTGAGCGGCAACGCACTGCCGATTTCCGGCTCGGCATTGGGCCCGCTTTGAACACTATCGCCCACGCCAAGTTTGTGCGGAGCAATAATGTAACGCTTCTCGCCACCTTCGTACTCAAGCAACGCAATACGCGCCGAACGCATGGGATCGTACTCAATTGCGACAACTTTTGCCGTCACCGTGGCGTCTTCGCCGAACGTTTTACGGGAAAACCGGCGCTTGAAATCGACGTTGCGAATCTTTTGTTTCGCACCACCGCCGATGCCGCGCATGGTGACACGGCCGCGATTGTTGCGTCCGCCGGTTCTCTTACGGATTTTCACCAACGCCTTTTCAGGCTTGGTCTTGGTGATCTCCTCGAAGGTCGAGCGCTTGATGTAGCGCATCGAGGGGGTGGTGGGTTTGTAAGATCGGATAGGCATCGGGAAATTCTTTCTTAAACGAGTTCGATGGATTCGCCTTCTTTGAGGGTGACGACAGCTTTTTTCCAGTTACCGGTGAAGCCCGCCATCTTGGTGCGGCCGCGTTTCACTTTGCCGCGCACCGTCATCGTGTTCACGTTAGTGACGCCCACTTTGAACAGCTCCTGCACCGCTTTGCGGATTTGGAATTTATTGGCGCGGCGATCAACTACAAACGAGTATTGCGGCGCGCAAGATTCCTTCATGCCCTCGGTGCGGCGCTGGTTGTACAGGTCGCGCTGGATTTGGGTTTTCTCCTTGTCCCAAACGCCTTTAATAATAGTAAATGAATCCATGGCGTTCCTTATTTGAGACGACCGGCCACCGCATCGAGGCCGGCTTGGGTGATGACGATGCGATCGGGGCGCAGCACTTGATACGTATTCAAGCTGCTCGCCTCGGCGAGTTCCACCAGCGGAATATTCCGCGAGGCGAGGCAAAGATTGTCGTTCTGGCTGGCATCGGCATCCACAAGCAAAAGCGTTTTGGCTTCCGTATCAATGGCGTCGAGTTGGGCGCTGAGGGCTTTAGTTTTTTTGGTCTCCAGTTTGAGATCGACCACCACGGTCACTTCGCCGTCTTTCAGCCGTTCGCTGAGTGCCTTGCGCAAAGCGAGCGTGCGGGTTTTGGCGTTGACCTTCTTGGAATAATCACGCGGCACGGGGCCGTGCACTACGCCGCCGCCGGAGAAAATATTGGTGCGGCGCGAACCCGTCCGGGCGCGACCGGTGCCTTTTTGGCGCCACGGTTTTTTGCCGGTGCCGCTCACTTCGCCGCGATCTTTGGCTTTGGCCGTGCCGCTACGTTGGGCGGCCATATACGCCACCACTGTGTCGTGCACGGCTTGCTCGCCCTTTTCGTCTTGAATGACATCAAAGCCGACGGAATACGTTCCCGTTTCCTCGCCGCTTAGTGTCTGTACTTTAAGTTCCATCAAAAATTTCTCCAGTTACTTTGTGGCCTTCGGTTTTTTCTTGGCCTCGCGGATGACCACGTAATCGCCATTGGCTCCGGGGATAGCGCCTTTCACGAGCAATAACTGATCTTCCTCGCGCACTTGCACGATTTTCAAATTTTGCACCGTACGCTGGCGTTGGCCCATATGGCCGGGCATCTTTTTGCCCTTACTCACCCAACCCGGGGTGGAGCCGGCGGCGATGGATCCGGGCCGACGGAACCAGCCTTTTTGACCGTGAGAGGCAGGACCGCCGCCGAAGTTCCAGCGTTTAACCACGCCTTGAAAGCCGCGGCCTTTGGTGCGGGCGATGGCGTCCACATGATCGCCCGGCTCAAACACCGTCACCGGCACAGTATCGCCCGGCTGCACTTCGAGGCTGAAATCGCGGAATTCTTTTACCCATTTAGTGGCTTCGGCATTGTGTTTTTTGAAGTGTCCCTGCATCGGCTGGGTGACACGGTTTTTGTGGCTTTGATCGTCGTACCCGATTTGCACCGCGTTGTAGCCGTCTTTGCCGTCAGCGGTTTTGCACTGAACGACGCGGTTTTCGCCGGTGTGAATCACGGTGACGCACACGGCATTCCCGGCGTCGTCGTAGACGCGCGTGGTGCCAATTTTTTTGCCAATCAATCCAACCATGTTGCTAGAAAATTCTAATGTTAATATCCACGCCGGCGGGGAGGTTCAGTTTTTTCAATTCATCGATGGTGTTGGGCGTGGGAGCGAGAATGTCGATGAGCCGTTTGTGGGTGCGTTGCTCGAATGTCTCCTGACTCTTTTTGTCAACGTGCGGAGAGCGGGTCATGGTGAACCGCTCGCGGCGGGTGGGCAACGGGATGGGGCCGGCCACGCGACTGCCGGTGCGCTTGACGGTCTCCACAATTTCCTGTGAGGAGCGATCGAGCACGCGGTGGTCGAAGCCTTTGAGTCTGATTCTAATTTGATTTCCGGCCATAAAAATACCTAAGCTCGAGCAGCCTTTTTGGGTGCCTTGTCGAGGATTTCGTCCGCAATGCTCTGCGGAACGGGTTCGAATGTCAACGGCTCCATGCTGTAGGAAGCACGGCCGCTGGAAAGTGAGCGGATGGCGGTGGCGTAGCCGAACATCTCGGCCAGCGGCACTTCGGCATTAATGATGGTGCCGGAGGGTTTGCTGTCGATGCCCTGCACTTTGCCGCGCCGACGATTGAGATCGCCAATGAGGTCGCCCTGATATTGATCGGGCGTGGTGCATTCCACTTTCATCACCGGCTCCAACAAAATGGGTTTGGCTTTGGCCACCGCGTCTTTGAGCGCGAAGATGCCGGCCATTTTGAAAGCCAGCTCGTTGGAGTCCACTTCGTGGTACGAACCATCAATGATTTGCACTTTGAGATTGATCATCTCGAATCCGGCGAGTACGCCGCTGCGGATGGTCTCTTCGATGCCGGCTTGAACCGCCGGTATGTATTCCTTGGGAATCACGCCGCCCACGATTTTATTCTCGATGAGAATGCCCTCTTCTTCATTGGGCTCAAGGGTGATGACCGCGTGGCCGTACTGGCCGCGACCACCGGATTGTTTCACAAACTTGCCAACGCCTTCAGCGGCTTTGGTGATGGTTTCGCGGTAAGCAATTTGCGGCGCGCCGGACGTGGCGGTGACGCCAAACTCACGGCGCAGTCGATCACAAATAATTTCCAAGTGTAGCTCACCCATTCCGGCAATCAACAGCTGGCCGGTTTCTTCGTGTGTGTAACAGCGGAAAGTCGGATCTTCCTCGGCCAAACGCTGAAGGCCTTCGGACATTTTTTCCTGATCGGCCTTGGTTTCTGGCTCGATGGCCATGGAGATGACAGGCTCCGGGAAAGTCGGCGGCTCGAGGCACACATCGAGATCCGGCGTGCACAGCGTGTCGCCAGTAGTAATGTTGCGAACACCCACGAGCGCGGCGATGTCGCCGGCGTACACCGTCTCCACCTCTTCGCGTTTGTCGGCCTGAATCATCATAATCCGGTTCACGCGCTCTTTGCGGCGGGTGCGCGGGTTATATAGAGTGTCGCCCTTGCTGATGGAGCCGCTGTAGACGCGGAAGAACACCAGTTTGCCGGCAAACGGATCAGTCCAAAGTTTGAATGCCAGCGAACAATACGGGGCATTGTCGTCGGCGGGCAGCGTGGTGATTTCGTTTTCATCATCCACATCGGCAGCCTCGGCGGCTTCCACGTCCAGCGGGGATGGCAGGTAATCGATGACCGCATCAACCATCGGTTGCACGCCTTTGTTTTTGAAGGCGGACCCCCCAAGAACCGGCACCAATTCATTGGCAGCGGTAAGGCGGCGGATGGCGTGTTTGAGCGTTAAATTATCAACCGGCGTTTCGTTGAGGATCATTTCCATCACCTCGTCGTCTTTGTCGCCGACCGCTTCGATCAATTCGGCGAGAGCCAACTCGGCTTCTTCTTTCAACTCAACCGGAATTTCCTCCACGTTAATCTTTGTGCCGAGCTCTTCGGACTCATCGTAAATGAGTGCCTTTTGGCTGATGACATCAATGACGCCGCGGAGATTTTCTTCCGCACCAATCGGGATGCCCACCGGATACGCGTACGCACCAAGTTTCTCGCGCATTTCGGCGACCACACTATTAAAGTTCGCGCCGGTACGATCCATCTTATTGATGAACGCAATGCGGGGCACGCCGTACTTAGTCGCCTGCCGCCAGACGGTTTCGGACTGCGGCTGCACACCGGCGACGGCGCAAAATACGGCAACCGCGCCGTCGAGCACCCGCATGGAGCGCTCCACCTCGGCGGTGAAATCCACGTGGCCGGGGGTGTCGATAATGTTGACGCGATGGGCGACGCCTTCCCACAGCTTATCAGTGCCATCGGGCTTTTGCGTCCAAAAACAAGTGGTGGCCGCGCTGGTAATTGTGATGCCGCGCTCGCGCTCCTGTTCCATCCAGTCGGTGACGGTGTTGCCGTCGTGCACCTCGCCGATTTTGTGCGAGAGGCCCGTGTAAAAAAGGATGCGCTCGGTGGTCGTGGTTTTGCCGGCATCAATATGCGCCGCAATCCCGATGTTCCGGGTGCGCTCCAGTGTGTACTCGCGGTCCGGCGAGTTCAGTGCTTTTGTATCTATGTCAGTCAATGTTTCCATCGTTGGTTTGGATTAAAAAACGCCCCGATAAATCCACGCTCGGGGCGTCTCACAATCCAAATTGTTTTTACCAGCGGAAATGGGCAAATGCCTTGTTGGCCTGTGCCATCCGGTGGACCTCATCGCGGCGGCGAATGCAATTGCCTTCACCGTTATACGCATCAAGAATTTCGTTGGCCAACGCCCGTTTCATTGGCGTGCCTTTTTTGGCCTTGGCAAATCCCACGATCCAACGCAGGGCCAATGCTTCGGAACGTTCGCCGGTGACTTCCAGCGGCACTTGATAAGTGGCGCCCCCCACGCGGCGGCTCTTTACTTCTAAACGCGGCTTGGCGTTTTCCACGGCGCGTTGCAACACTTCCAGCGGCGTGGCGCCTTCCTGCTTCTCGCTAATTTGGTCGAACGCATCATACACCAGGCTTTGCGCGAGATTGCGCTTGCCGCATTTCATAATGGTGTTCACCAAACGCCCGATGAGCCGGCTGTGATGGCGGGCGTCGGTGCGTATCGTGCGTTTAACTGCTCTGCGTCTGCGTGACATATAAAATCCTTATTTCTTCTTGCCGGCCTTCGGGCGTTTCACGCCGTACTTGGAACGGCTCACCCGGCGCTTCTCCACGCCGGCAGCATCGCGGGTGCCGCGTACCACGTGGTAACGCACACCTGGCAAATCCTTGATCCGACCACCCCGCACGAGCACGATGGAGTGCTCCTGCAAACTGTGTCCCTCATCCGGGATGTAGGCGATAATCTCGTTCCCGTTGGTGAGGCGCACCTTACAAACTTTTCGCATCGCGGAGTTCGGCTTCTTCGGGGTCCGCGTGTACACCTGCAGGCACACGCCCTGCCGGAAAGGACAGTTCTCGAGCGCGGGAGAAGCGCTCTTCTCTTTCGTCCGTTTCCGTCCTTTTCGGACCAGCTGATTAATTGTCGGCATTATAAAAAATAGTTCGCTTGCCCGCGCGTTGTCCGCGTCGGCAAGCGATTCGGGGGCGGGATAATACCAAAGTAAAATCCCGTTGCAACAAGTTTTATGAATTATTTTCGGGAAAATCCCGGGAGGCGTTATGCCCCCCAATTCCGACCTTTTAGCCGGTTTTTCTTTCAAAAACTCTAACTTGCCATTTCCTCTTCGTCATCGAGCAGCAGATTCGGTGCTTCCACAGCTTCCACTTCCTCGACTTGCGGGTCGAGGCTGAGGTTGCGATGGCCGTCAAATCCCGTGCCGGCGGGGATAATGTGCCCCATAATTACGTTTTCCTTGAACCCACGTAGGGTGTCTTTTTTGCCCAAGGTGGCGGCCTCGGTCAACACGCGCGTGGTGTCCTGGAAACTTGCGGCGGATAAAAAGCTCTCGGTCTCGATGGAGGCCTTTGTGATGCCGAGGAGCACGGGGCTCGCTTCGGCAGGTTGGCCCCCCATGTTTTCAACGCGCTCGTTTTCTGCCTCGAACGCCAAGCGGTCGATTTGTTCGCCCCACAAGAACGTGGTGTCGCCGGGCTCGGTGATTTTCACTTTGCGCAGCATTTGGCGCACGATCATTTCGATGTGCTTGTCGGCGATGGTCACGCCCTGCAATCGATACACTTCCTGCACTTCGTTAACCAGAAAAGCTTGCAGTGCGCTCACGCCGAGCACCTCAAGAATGTCATGCGGCACCATCGGGCCTTCAGTAAGTTGCTGGCCTTTCTTCACGATATCGTCTTTGAAAACGATGACGTGTTTGCCGATCGGAATCATGTGCTCCTCTTCCTCGCCGGATTCCTGATCCTGCACGATGACCGTGCGCTTGCCGCGCACGATGGCTCCGAAGTCGACCTTGCCGTCGATCCGGGCAATCTCCGCAGCATCCTTTGGCTGGCGCGCTTCGAAGAGTTCCGAGACCCGCGGCAAACCGCCGGTGATGTCTTTGGTCTTGGACGTTTTGCGCGGCGTCTTGGCCAGCAGCGTGCCGGCTTGGATGGTGTCGTTATCGCCCACCTGCACGTGCGCTCCGGCGGGGATGGGGTAATTGGCAACGACTTCCTTTTTCGAGTCTTCAATGATGATTTGCGGATGCAGATCTTCTTTGTGCTCGATGACGACCATTGAATCCTGGCCGGTGGCTTCGTCCACTTCCATTTCCATGGTGACGCCCTCGATGATGTCGTGGAATCGAATGCGGCCTTTTTTCTCCGAAAGAATCGGCACGTTGTATGGATCCCATTGCACGAACGTTTCGCCGGATTTAACCTTATCGCCATTCGCCACGGTGATCACAGCGCCGATGGGGATGTCGTAGGTTTCCAATTCGGCATCCGTCTTGGCATCGCGCACGATGACAGAGCCGTTTTTGTTAAGCACAATGTGGCTGCCATCCTGCAGATCCACAATGCGGAGGCCTTCGTATTGAACCACGCCGGCTTTCTTGGCTTTGATTTCCGGCTGCTTAAAGACCGAAGAAGCGGTGCCGCCAATGTGGAAGGTCCGCATAGTCAGCTGCGTGCCGGGCTCGCCAATGGATTGTGCGGCAATAATGCCCACCGCCTGCCCAAGCTCGGCGGTATAGCCGGTGGCGTGGTTGCGGCCGTAGCAATGGGCGCAGACGCCCTGCTTGTTTTCGCAGGTGAGTACGGAGCGCACTTTCACTTTGTCGATGCCGGCATCTTCAATGGCCTTGGCGTGGGCTTCGTCAAATTCCACGCCGGCTTTGATGAGTTTTTCATCGGGCTTGATGGGGTTGATGATGCTGTCGCACGAGTGTCGGCCCACCAGGCGATCTGCCAAATGCACGACTTCCTCTTCACCTTCTTGAATCGCCTCAACCCAAATGCCGTTGTTGGTGCCGCAATTCATTTCCTGAATGATGACATCCTGCGCCACGTCCACGAGCTTGCGGGTCATGTAGCCGGAGTCAGCGGTTTTGAGCGCAGTATCAGCCAAGCCTTTTCGGGCGCCGTGAGTGGAGATGAAGTATTCCAGCACCGTAAGGCCCTCGCGGAAGTTTGAGAGGATGGGTTTCTCGATGATGTCACCGCTGGGCTTGGCCATCAGTCCGCGCACGCCGGCGAGCTGCCGGACTTGCTGGCGGTTACCACGCGCACCGGAATCCACCATGAGGGCAACGGGGTTGTACTCTTCTTTGCCCTGATTGGCCTCGAGCGTTTGCAGCATCACGTTGGAAATCTTATCCGTTGCGTGCGTCCAAATATCGATGATCTTGTTGTAACGCTCGCCCGGCGTGATGACGCCCTTGCGGTATTGTTTCTCTACGTCGGCGATTTCCTTTTCGGCACCTTTGATTTCCTGACCTTTTTCCTTCGGGATGATCATATCATCAATGCCAATGGAAGCGCCGGATTTGGTGGCCTCCCGGAACCCAAGTTCTTTGAGGCGGTCGAGGGTTTCCACCGTTTTTGCGTGACCAGCTTGTTTGTAAGAATCAGCAATGAGATCGCCAATCTTAGCTTTGCCAACTTCGAAATTTGCGAAGCCCAATTCCTCGGGCCAAATCTCGCTGAAAATCACGCGGCCGACGGTGGTCTCGATGATGACGTCTTCAGAATTACCGTAGACCGTTTCCTTGCCGTGATCGGGATTCGCCAGGCGAATGGTGGTGTGCGTGTCAACCACACCTTCGTCCAGCGCAAAGAGCACTTCGAATTTGTCGCCAAACAATATTTTCCGGTTGTTCTCCTTGTACTTCTTCTTGTTCATCTTCTCCGGATTCACCGTGAGATAGTAGCAACCGAGCGTGATGTCCTGCGTAGGCGTCATAATCGGCCGACCGCTTGACGGGCTGAAAATATTGTTGGGTGCCAGCATCAACAGGCGCGCTTCCATTTGTGCCTCCACGGAGAGTGGCAAATGCACCGCCATTTGGTCGCCATCGAAGTCCGCGTTGTATGCGGTACACACCAGCGGATGCACACGGATCGCCTCGCCTTCAATCAACACCGGCTCGAATGCCTGCACGGAAAGACGGTGCAAAGTGGGCGCACGGTTAAGCAATACCGGATGGCCTTTGGTAACTTCTTCGAGCACATCCCAAACTTCGGAGGTTTGACGCTCGATGAGTTTTTTGGCGGAACGCACGGTGTGCACGTAACCCAATTCTTTGAGACGACGGATGATGAATGGCTCGAATAACACGAGCGCCATTTTTTTGGGCAACCCGCATTGGTGCAGCTTCAGCTCCGGCCCGACGACAATCACCGAGCGGCCGGAATAATCCACGCGCTTGCCGAGCAGGTTTTGGCGGAAGCGGCCGCCTTTGCCCTTGAGCATATCGGAAAGACTTTTTAATGCGCGATTGCCCGCGCCGGTCACGGCGCGCCCATGGCGACCGTTGTCGAACAACGCATCCACCGCTTCCTGCAACATCCGTTTTTCATTGCGGATGATAACCTCGGGGGTCTTCAACTGCGTGAGATTTTTCAGGCGGTTGTTGCGGTTGATGACGCGACGATATAAATCATTCAAATCACTGGTCGCAAAGCGGCCGCCTTCCAATGGCACGAGTGGGCGCAAGTCCGGCGGGATCACGGGCAGCACCGTAAGTACCATCCATTCCGGACGCGAACCGGAGGCTTCAAAGCCCTGAAAGAGCTTGATGCGTTTGGCGAGTTTTTTGCGGATTTGTTTGGAGCGCGTTTTGGTCATCGCTTCCTGCAATTCCACCACGCCCGCAGCGAGATCAATTCGAGAAAGTGCATCGTGCACTGCCTGCGCACCCATCGCGGCTTCGAAAGATTCCGGGCCGTAAGTTGCTTTGGCTTCGCGGAATTCTTCTTCGGTAAGCAATTGATTTTGCACCAGTGGCGTTTCGCCGGGATCCACTACGAGATAATCCTCGTAGTAAATGACGCGCTCGAGATGGCGGCCGGTCATATCCAACATCAAGCCGAGGCGCGAGGGCATGCATTTGAAAAACCAGATGTGGGTGGCCGGCACGGAGAGATCGATGTGGCCCATCCGCTCGCGGCGCACGCGGGCGAGGGTGACTTCGACGCCGCAGCGATCGCAAACAACGCCTTTATATTTGATGCGCTTGTATTTGCCGCAGGAACATTCCCAGTCTTTGACGGGGCCAAAAATGCGTTCGCAAAAGAGGCCGCCTTTCTCGGGCTTGAAGGTACGATAGTTGATGGTCTCGGGGTTTTTAACCTCACCTTTGGACCAGCGCCGAATGGATTCGGGGCCGGCAACGGAAAGGGCGACGTGATCCACAAGGTTCACGCGTTCGAGTCCCAGCAATTCACGGGCGGATTGATTGGCAGTGTCGCTCATATTTTTTCCAAATTACGTTGGTTACAGGTTAGCTGGCGAGGATGGCCAGGGTGTCGTCAGCTTCGGCTTGGTTGTCGGCGGGGTTGGTGTAGCCCACGCCCACCTCGAGGCCGAGGGATTTCATTTCCTTGACGAGCACGTTGAAGGATTCCGGGATGCCGGCGTCCAGTGTATTGTCGCCCTTCACGATGCTCTCGTAAATGCGGGTGCGTCCCTGCACGTCATCGGACTTGACGGTGAGCAGTTCCTGCAAGGTGAAGGCCGCGCCGTACGCTTCCATCGCCCACACCTCCATTTCCCCGAAACGCTGGCCGCCGTACTGCGCTTTGCCGCCCAGAGGTTGCTGGGTGACGAGGCTGTACGGGCCCACCGCACGGGCGTGAATTTTGTCCGCCACAAGGTGGCCTAGCTTCATCATATAAATGTAGCCAACCACGATTTCCTGGTCGAACCGATCGCCGCTGAGACCGTCGTACAGATAGGCCTTGCCGTTTTCGCCGACCAACCGGTCGTTGCTCAATGCCGTCGCCTGTTTGAGGTAATCGCGGATATCTGTTTCCGGAATGCCATCGAACACTGGCGTGGCAAAGTGTAGGCCCAGCAATTTGGCGGCCCAACCGAGGTGAGTTTCGAGCACCTGCCCCACGTTCATGCGCGATGGCACACCGAGGGGGTTGAGCACGATGTCCACCGGAGTACCGTCCTTGAGATAAGGCATGTCTTCCTCAGGCACGATCTTGGCGACCACACCTTTATTGCCGTGGCGGCCGGCCATTTTGTCGCCAACCGAGAGCTTGCGTTTGGAAGCGATGTAAACTTTCACCTGCTTGACCACGCCGGGATCAATGTCGTTGCCCGCTTCCACGCGGTCCGCTTCATCGGCATGGGCCGTTTTCAAATCCTCAAAACGCTTGAGGAAGGTCCCCAGAATTTCGTTAATCTTGTTGCGGATCGGCGAGGGATCGATCTCGATCTTATCATACACACTCGCCAACTTGCGCAGGAGGGTTTTGGTAATCTTGCGGTTGGCAGGGATGATGATCTCGCCGGTCTCACTGTTGACCACGTCGAGCGGAATTTTTTCCCCGAGCAAAATATTCGAGAGCGCCTCGGTGAGTTGCTCCTGCAAATCAGTGAGCCGTTTCTTGAATTCGTCGGCAACCTGTTTCTCGCCTTTTTTGTTGGACGTCCTGGTGTCCTTCTCTTTTTTGGAGGAGACCTTCACATCCATCACAATACCGTAAGTCCCACTGGGCACTTTGAGCGAGGTGTCTTTGACGTCAGCCGCTTTTTCACCAAAAATGGCGCGCAGCAAACGCTCTTCCGGGGCCAGCTCGGTTTCGCTTTTGGGCGTGATTTTACCAACGAGAATGTCGCCCGGCTTCACTTCCGCGCCCACGCGAATGACACCATCGGCGCTCAAATCCGCCAATGCTTCCTCGCCGACATTTGGAATGTCGCGCGTGATTTCTTCCGGGCCAAGCTTGGTATCGCGGGCGCTCACTTCATATTCCGCGATATGGATAGAGGTGAACACATCATCTTTCACCACCCGTTCGCTGAGCATAATGGCATCCTCAAAGTTGTAGCCATTCCACGGCATAAAGGCGACGAGCACATTCTTGCCGAGCGCCAGTTCGCCATCCTCGGTGCAGGGGCCATCGGCAATGACTTGCCCTTTTATCAAAGTTTCATTGAGGTGCACCAGCGGTTTCTGGTTAACGCAGGTACCGGCGTTGGACCGCATGAACTTGCGCATTTCATAAACCCACATTCCGGATTCCGGATCGTGCTTGAATTTCCGTTTGTTGACCGGCATTTCGCCATCCTTGGTGATGATAATGCGCTCGCCGGTGACGGAAGCAACTTTGCCGGCCACTTCAGATTTCACCACCGCGCAGGAATCCTCGGCCAATCGCCGCTCCATACCCGTGGCCACCAGCGGCGCCTCGGTGATCAACAGCGGCACCGCCTGCCGTTGCATGTTCGAGCCCATCAACGCGCGGTTCGCGTCATCATGCTCAAGGAAGGGAATCAACCCCGCCGCCACGGAAATTAATTGTTTGGGCGACACGTCCATATAATGCACGCCCTTGGGCTCCACATCAATGAAGTCACCCCGCCGTCGACAAGAAACAAACTCGGTCAAAAATTTGCCTTTGTCGTCAATCTTCGCATTGGCCTGAGCCACTGTGAAGTTTTCCTCGGCATCGGCCGTGAGGTAATCAAGTTGTTCCGTAGCCCGCCCCTTTTCCACTTTACGATAGGGACATTCGAGAAAGCCGAATTCATTCACGCGGGCAAAGATTGCGAGGCTCGCGATCAGGCCGATGTTCGGGCCTTCGGGAGTTTCCACCGGACAAATGCGGCCGTAATGGCTCGGGTGCACATCGCGCACCTCAAAGCCCGCACGCTCACGCGATAGGCCGCCCGGGCCCAGCGCGGAGAGGCGCCGCTTGTGCGTCGTCTCGGCCAGCGGATTGATTTGATCCATAAACTGGCTGAGCTGACTGCGCCCAAAGAAATCGCGGATCACCGCGCTGAGCGCTTTCGGGTTCACCAGTTTGGCGGGTGTCATCGTGCCGCTTTCGCGATCGAACAACGTCATGCGCTCCTTCACCAAACGCTCCGTACGGGCAAGCCCCACGCGACATTGGTTGGAAAGCAACTCGCCCACCGTACGTACCCGCCGACTGCCGAGATGATCAATATCGTCCAGCACGCCGCCGCCCATTTTAAGGGTGAGCAAATAGCGGGTAGCTTCTACAAGATCGTGCCGGGTGAGCACGCGGGATTGATTGGGATCCTCGAAGCCCAGTTTCTGGCCGATTTTGTAACGACCCACGCGACCCAGATCGTAGCGTTTGGGATCAAAGAACAATCGCTTGAGCAGCGCGCGGCTATTGGCCACCGTGGGCGGATCTCCTGGGCGCAGGCGGCTGTAAATTTCTTTAAGTGCCTCCTCCTCATTGTGAGTCGGATCTTTTCTCATGCACTTGATGATAAGCCCTTCATCGCGGGTGGTATCCACCACACGAATTTTGCCCGAGTTCACCGCACCAATTTGCTTAAGCACCGCCTTGGACAGCGGCTCGAACGCGCGCGCCACGATCACGTTTTTCTCCGAATCAACCGCGTCCTCCACCAACACGAGGTTGGCCAGGTTCGCGTGTTTCTCAGCTGCCTTGAGAGAGATTTCTTCGATGTCGTAAAACAGCTCAAGAATTTCGGTATCCGTGCCCTTGAGAGATTCGTCCTCGAGAAAACACAGCGCCCGGAAAAACGTGGTAATCAAAAACTTACGACGCCGTTTCTTGCGATCGAGATACACATACAACAAATCACTGGTATCATACTGCGCCTCAAACCACGACCCGCGATCGGGGATGATGCGGAACGAATGCAGCATCTTGCCATTCGCGTGCTGGGAGGCCTCAAACGCCAGACCCGGCGAACGGTGCAACTGGCTGACCACCACGCGCTCCGCGCCATTAATCACAAAGCTGCCGGAGGGCGTCATCAGAGGCATCTCGCCCATGAACACTTTTTCCTCCTTCACACCCTTCCCTTCCTTCAACTGAAAAGTCACGTACAGCGCCGCACCGTATGTGCCGCCATCGTCGAGGGATTCAAGCCAGGTTTGCTTGGGCGGGGTGATTTCATAGCTATGAAAATCAAGCATGATGTTTCCATCATAACTTTCGATGGGAAACACCTCTTTGAACACGGCCTGAAGGCCTTCATTCTTGCGCTTATCAGGCGCAGTCCCAATTTGCAGAAAATCGACGTATGAGTCGCTCTGGATTTCAATGAGGTTGGGCGGTTCAATGACCTCATTGATTTTACCGAAGTTGATCCGCTCGTTTTTGTTCGCTGCCATATCGCTATTGTTCTGTGCCGGCTACTGGCCGACGGGGTTACCCCCAAATTGTTGTCACGTTAACCCATCCAAGAGCGGCTCCGCGGATCCGCTTGTGTGTGCCCCGGCCATCGCTTTCGCAATCACCGAGGCGGCCGGCGGAGGATGCCCCCCGCCGGTGCCCGGTAAAATACCAAGCTACTTGAGCTCGACCTTTGCGCCGGCTTCTTCGAGCGCTTTCTGGGCCGCTTCGGCCTCATCTTTGCTCACGCCTTCCAGCAAGGTGGCGGGGGCGCTTTCCACGAAATCCTTGGCTTCTTTCAGTCCAAGTTCCGATTTGATGCCGCGCACCGCTTTAATGCAGGGAATCTTTTTGCCGCCGTCGCCGACGAAGATGACGTCGAAGGAATCCTTTTCCTCCGCCGCATCGCCACCGCCTGCGGCGGGGCCGGCCACGGCCACTGCTGCGGGAGCAGCGGCGCTGACGTCCCATTTCTCTTCAAGTTTTTTCACCAGATCGGCGGCCTCAATCACGCTGAGTTCGCTCAAGCTGTCTACAATTTTATCCAGATCTGCCATTTTGTTTTTTCTTTCTTTTGTGTCGTCTCGTCGTCCCTCTGGCGGAAGGGATTTCAGTGCGCCGCCTGCGTCCCGACGATTTACAGTGGTTCGTGTTTTAACCGCCCACCGCACCCGCGGCAGACGAAATTGTTTAATTCGTTTTAGCCTTTCTCGGACTTCGCCTGAATGGCGCGGGCCAACATCGTGGCCGGTGTGCCAATCACGCGCGCAATCGCCGTGGCCGGTGCCTGAATAGTCCCGAGCAGTTGGCTGCGCAATACATCCAGCGAAGGCAGATCGGCCAGCCGATTCACGGCCTCGCCTTCCAGACGTTCTTCGCCAAGGTAACCAAAGTGAATGTTCAGCCGCTTGATGCTTTGGCCGTATTCCTTAATCACCTTGGCGGCACCGGCGATTTCGCTTTCGCCGGTGACCACGGCCACCTGTCCGGACAGGCCGCCGTTGAGATCGCCCACGCCGGTTTCTTCGCAGGCCTTCCGGAACACGGAGTTTTTCACCACGTGAATTTCCGCGCTTTCCGCCCGCAACTTACCGCGCAGCTCCTCAAACTGCGCCATGGTGACGCCGGTGTAATCGGTGGCAATAAAGTAGGGCGACGCGTTGAGCCGCTCCACGTATTCATTCGTCAAAAATTGTTTTTCCGCTCGCATTGTTTTGCTCCGTTGCTCCGTTAGTCTTGTTTGCCGAGGTCTTTGATATCCACTTTCACGCCGGGGCTCATCGTGGCGCTGATCGTGCAGCTATTTAGATACGTGCCTTTGAACGAATCCGGCCGGGCTTTCATGATCGCGTCTACCGCCGCGCGCGCGTTGTCCAGCAACTTTTCTTGGCTGAAAGATGCTTTACCGACGACAACGTGGAGGTTGGCAGATTTGTCCACTTTGAATTCCACGCGTCCGGCTTTCACCGCGGTGACTGCTTTGCCGAGGTCTTCAGTTACCGTTCCGGTTTTGGGGTTGGGCATCAATCCGCGCGGGCCGAGCTGGCGGCCGAGCTTGGAGACACCGGCCTTCATCGCTTCAGGAGTGGCCACGGCGACGTCGAACCCGGTCCAACCGCCTTCCACTTTCTTGATTAAATCTTCGAAGCCAACGTGTTCTGCGCCGGCGGCTTTGGCGGCATCGGCTGCCGCGCCTTCGGCGGTGAAGGCGGCCACCACAATTTTCTGGCCGCTACCGTGCGGCAGTGAAACGGTGCCGCGCACCATTTGATCCGAGTGCTTCGGATCCACCCCCATCCGGAAGCTGAGCTCCACGGTTTCGTCGAATTTCGCCTTGGGAAAACCCGCCAGCACGCCGATGGCGGCCTGCAGTCCCTGACGCTCATCCCCGTTCAGGGATTCCTGTGCTTTACTATATCGTTTGCTTGGCATGTTGTGTTTGCGGTGCAATCGGACGTACGCCCTCCCGCGGTTTTATTTGTTCAAAAATTTCAAAAAACTATCCACGCACTTCAATGCCCATACTGCGGGCCGTGCCGGCGATGATGCGAATGGCTTTCTCATCGTCGAACGCATTCAGATCGTCCTGTTTGGTTTTCACAATTTCCAATAATTGCGCCTTGGACACGCGACCCACTTTGTCTTTGTTGGGCGTTCCGCTGCCGGAAGCGATGCCGGCGGCTTTCTTTAGCAATTCCGCTGCGGGCGGGGATTTGAGGATGAAGGTAAAGCTTTTATCCTGATAAACCGTGATGACCACCGGCACAATGGTGCCGGCCATGTTCTGGGTTTTGGCGTTAAATTCTTTGCAGAAGGGCATGATGGGCACGCCTAACTGACCGAGCGCCGGGCCCACGGGCGGGGCGGGCTTGGCGTCCCCGCCGGGGATTTGCAGCTTGATGATTCCGATTTCTTTTTTGGCCATTCCGTTTTCCTATAAAATGTGGGTTATTGTTTTTCGACTTGCCAGTATTCCAGCTCCACCGGGGTGCTGCGGCCAAAAATATCAATGGTGACCTTGAGCTTGCCGCTCTCCGGATCGATCGCCTCAACGGCGCCATTGTAGTTGAGGAACGGACCGTCGTTGATTTTTACAATCTCGTTCACTTCAAAATTTACTCTCGGCCGTTCGGTTTCTTCCGAATCGGCAATCTGCGATTGGATATCTGCGATCTCAGCGGGCGGCGTGGGTTGCGGTCGTTCGCCGCCCACAAATCCGATGATGCCCTGGGTGCCGTTAATGAAATCCCACGGCGCGGCATGAATACGGCCTTCGTCGTCGTAGAGGTTTACCTCCATAAACATATAACCCGGATAGAGTTTCCGCTGGGTGGTGGTTTTTTTCCCGCCGCGCACTTCCACCACTTTCTCCATGGGCACGAGCACTTCTTTGATGTACTCGGCCATCTCCTCATCGCCAATGCGTTTGGCGAGGCTTTTCTCGACCTTTTGCTCCTGTCCGGAGAGGGTCTGGATGACGTACCATTCGTGTGCCATAAAAAATTCCTAACTGCCCATTAACCGATCCCAAATGATAAAACGGACAATTTTATCCGAGATCACCGTAAATAGTCCGAGCATCACGGAGGAAATCATCACCACCACGATGTGCTGCTTCAGTTCGTCCATTGTGGGCCACGTGCTCTTGTACAGTTGCTCCCGGGTTTCACCGATGAATTTACGGAAGGAGGCGATGTACCCCTTGCGCCACAAAACCACAAACAACGCAAAGCCCGCGGCTAACCAAAAGATCGTCCAGCCATCAATGCCCCCGCCGGGGGTGTCCTCGGCCTTGTCGCTGGACGCGCCTTTGGGGTCGGTGGATTCATGAACCGTGCCGACGGGCGCAGGTAGCGCGCCCGAAACCGCGGGGATTTCAGGCGCGTTGCCGGCTGCATTAGTATTCGTGGTTGCTGCCATCTGTGTTCAATTCAATAACTGTCGTTGCTACCCATGTCGGCGGCGGTCGCGTCCCGGTTGGCGGAGGGGGAGGGATTCGAACCCCCGGTACCTCGCGGTACAGCGGTTTTCAAGACCGCCGCATTCGACCACTCTGCCACCCCTCCGATTGCCGTCAATGTTGGCACGGCGAGAGGGAGTCGAACCCCCAACCTGCGGTTTTGGAGACCGCTGCTCTGCCAATTGAGCTATCGCCGTATAAACGAACGATGGGTCCGAACCCCGGGGTGAGGCGGATTGCGCCTATGCGGTTATGCTCACCACCCGGCCGGAACCAATGGTGCGGCCACCTTCACGAATGGCGAAGGTCAAGCCTTCCTCCATCGCCACGGGCTGGCCGAGCTCCACGTCCATAATTACGTTGTCACCGGGCATGGCCATTTCCACGGTGTTCTTGTCATCCGAATCGCGCAGCTCATGCACCGATCCGGTGATGTCGCTGGTGCGGAAAAAGAACTGCGGGCGGTAGTTGGCAAAGAACGGCGTGTGACGGCCACCCTCGTCTTTGCTCAACACATAAACCTGCCCCTTGAAACGGGTGTGCGGCTTGATGCTGCCGGGCTTAGCCAACACTTGGCCGCGCTCCACTTCACCCTTCTTTTTGCCGCGCAGCAACACGCCCACATTCTCGCCGGCGCGCGCTTCGTCCAGCAACTTGCGGAACATTTCGATATCCGTCGCCACGGTTTTTTCGGTCTCTTCCTTGATGCCGACCAGTTCCACCTCATCCATCTTGTTAAGGACGCCACGCTCCACGCGACCGGTGGCCACCAGACCGCGACCTTCAATAATGAAAGTATCCTCAATGCACATCAGGAAGGGTTGATCCTCCGCACGAGCCGGCTCGGGGATGAAATCATCACAGGCCTTGAGCAAATCCTTGGTGGCGTTCACCCACTTCTCTTCGCCCGCCATCGCGCCGGTGGCGCTCATTCGGGTGACGGGGGTGTCGTCGCCGGGGAAGTCGTATTTGCTAAGTAATTCACGCACTTCCATCTCCACAAGATCCAGCAGCTCATCGTCGTCCACGAGGTCAGCTTTATTGAGCGCCACCACGATGCTGGGCACACCCACCTGGCGGGCAAGCAGCACGTGCTCTTTGGTTTGCGGCATCGGACCGCTGGAAGCGTCCACCACCAAAATCGCGCCGTCCATTTGCGCCGCGCCGGTGATCATGTTCTTCACGTAATCCGCGTGACCCGGGCAATCGACGTGCGCGTAGTGGCGCGACTCGCTCTCGTACTCCACGTGGGCCACGGCGATGGTCACCGTCTTGGTTTCATCACGCACGTTACCGCCCTTGGCGATTTCCGAATATTCCTTGATTTCCGCCAAGCCGTCTTTCGCCTGCACCGCGAGGATGGAGGCGGTCAGCGTGGTTTTGCCGTGGTCGACGTGACCGATAGTGCCGATATTAACGTGGGGCTTGGCCCGCACAAATGATTCCTTAGCCATGCTGCTTTCTCTTCCTTCTGTTTCTGGTTAACGTTTTACTAAAACTGGAGCCCTTGACCGGATTTGAACCGGTGACCTCGTCCTTACCAAGGACGCGCTCTACCAACTGAGCTACAAGGGCACGGTTACAATTAATTTCCTGATCAACTCTCTAATCTCAACAAACGACAAAACCCCATACCACACTCCCCAAATTCCTCGGAAAAGTGGCTAGGCTTTGTTCGTTTACATCTCGTTTTTAACCGCCCAACACGTTTTAAACACGTTCCATACACAATTTATCGCATTCAAAACACACCCATTGGGGCCGTCGGCGGGTGAGGGAAACTAGCGATTCAAGGCTGCGAGTCAACGTTTTTTTTATTTTTTTTGAAAAAGTTATTCACCGAGGCGGTTCCGGTTGCCCCAACGCCCTCGCCGCGTTGCGGAAATGCACCTTCGCCACCTCCCCCAAAATCGACTCGCCTTGCTCTGCCACCAGTTCTTTGGCCACCACATCGACCGGTTTCCCACCGCCTTTTGGCAATGTTTTACCCACTTTTTCGCTCAATTCGGCTATTTTTTGCACAAACACGTCCCGAGCCAATATGGATGCCCCGGCCACTGCGAGGTCTTCTTCTGCTTTATGCCGCTGGACAAGCTCCAGTCCGCGCCCCAATTCCATCAACGCATTGGCCACTGTCGACTTACTGCGGGCGAATTGATCGCTGATCGCCCGCTCCGGTCGCGGATCCATTTCGGCGCCGCGTTCCAGCAAATTTTCAATCACCCGTGCGTGGCCCCACGCGAGCATTTGATTCACCGTCCGCATTTTTTTGTGCATCCGATTGTAAGTCTCTGGGCCAATCGGCACGACGGTCCAAATGCATCCCGGCGTGCTACGAATCACTTTCGCCAGCTCACCAATGCGTTGGTCGCTCTTCACCCGTTTGGAATCTTTGATGCCTTTTTCCTGCCAATGCCGCACGACCGATTCATTAACATAAACTGCGGCGATGACCAGTGGCCCAAAAAAATCTCCCTTGCCTGATTCATCCACGCCCAAGCGCGGCTGAATGAAATCCGGGTTGATCTCCGCCTCATAACCCAGCCGCGCTTCCTTGAGAATTTCCGGCTCGAGCACAAACTCCACAAACTCCCGCGTGCCTTTGCCCTGAATCAACAGCTTGCCGCTGTTATAGAAATTTACGTTGAGTTGATTGCGATGGCCCGCGAAGCGCGTATACGGCACCGCGCGCATTTCGTAATCGCGTTCCAATAAGTACGCCTCGAGCTGCGCTGCTTGCGTCTCGTCGAGTTTGCAGGTGTACGAGGTGAGTGCCTTTTCCGCCATCAATCCGCCATCAATCCGCCGTTACTTCTCCAGCACCATCAGCTCCACTTTGCGAAACTCCACCGGATGACTTTCCGACTGCAATGAAATGTATCCCGCCTTCAAGCTTAACGCATCACCTTTAATGAGTTTCTTCGCATCCGCATCGCGCGGATCATATTGCGGCTTGGTGTACGCCATCACTTCTTTGCCATTCACAAAATGCTTAATTACCTCGCCACCGCGCACTTCCACTTCCACCGTCACCCATTGATCGCCGGGATACGTTTCGGATTTACTGTTAAAACAATGGCGCGTATGCAGCTTGCCATCCATCTCCACATGGGTGCCCGGCGTGCAAAGATTCGCCGTTGTGCGCTTGCCCTTTTCCGGGCCACCCAGCAATTGCACTTCAATCGATACTGGAAAATCCTGGTTCAACCCCATCGATTTTGGATCCTGACAATGCAGCATGATGCCGCTGTTACGCCAAGCCCAGCCCGGGCCACCTTTGATTTGCTTGCCCACAAAACGATGCTCCACGCGGATGCGATAATGTGAAAACGAGTCCTTATAAAAAATATGGCCGAACTGTTCATCAAACCCGTCATAGCCCTCATAGCCCACTTGCAACAAACCTTCCTTCACACGGAAAGTGTCTTTGAAATTTTTACCCAGCGGTTGGCCTTTAATTTTCACCGTCCAGCCCTCGAGATTTTTCCCGTTGAACAACGAAACCCATTTCCCCTCCGCCTTCACGTTCAAGCAAAGCGCAAGACAAACCCACAACGACAATCTGGAAATCAATTGCATGTCCCTTGTGTACACCAGCCAAGCCCCGGCGCAAACGCAAAACGCAATCACGCAACCGTCCAATTGAACTTGGCCGCCATCGGTTTTCCCTTCACCGTCGCCGCGTGTCGCATCATCGCAAAGCTCGCCGCCTCGTTCCGCATTTGCTGGATTGGTATGCGGCAAATGCACGGGACTTGCCGTGGCGGCGCACGCGGGATGCGTACGCCATTTGGGTTTCCGAAATCATGCTGCAACAAACACAGGTGGCAACGGTGATCCCGTTTTGGCAAAAATGGATGCGCGCGCTGCCGTCGATTGAAAAACTCGCGCGCGCCAAGCCCGAGCACGTGCTGAAGCTCTGGGAGGGCTTGGGCTACTATTCCCGCGCGCGGAATCTCCAAGCCGCGGCGAAGCAAATTGTCAGCAAACACAAAAATCGCTTCCCAAACGACCCCGAAGCCATTCGCGCCTTGCCGGGCATTGGCCGCTACACCGCCGGCGCGATCGGCAGCATTGCTTTTGGGCGGGCGGAGCCGATTGTGGATGGCAATGTCACGCGCATCCTCACGCGGATTTTTGGCATCCGCGAACATCCAAAAGATAAATCCACGCAAGATCAACTTTGGAATTTGGCTGAAATGCTCGTGGTCAAAACGAAAAATTGTTCGGCGCTAAATCAATCGCTGATGGAACTGGGTGCTACTGTCTGCACTCCGCGCCAACCCAATTGCAACCAATGCCCCGTGGCCCGGGCTTGCGTGGCGCGACGGCAAAATGCGATCGACGCGATCCCCGCCAAGAGCCGCGCAATCGAGTACGTAGTCAAACAGATTGAGGTATACCTCATCACACGCGGCCCGCACTATCTTGTGCAGCAACGGCCGAACGACGCAGTGAATGCGGGGTTTTGGGAATTTCCAAATAGCGATTCAGGTTCACACTATGCGATCCCCAAAAACACGGCCCCGATCGCCACCGCTCTTCACACGATTACGCATTTTCGGATCGAGCTCAAAGCGTACCCGATTCATCACGAACATGCTCAAAGCTCTCAAAGCAAATGGTGCACAATCAACGAACTAATGAAACTCCCCTTCACCACAGGGCATCGGAAGCTACTGAAAAAACTGCGAAGCTAACCCAACCCCGCCGCTAATACTCGATGGTGCAGTTGGGAAGCGTGTCCTCGAGATCCATGATCTCCGCGCTGCTAAGATTCGTGTTGCCTTTGATCATCAGCACTTCAAGGTTTTTCAATCCGTACAAGGGCTTTAACTTGGTGATGTCATTAAAATTCAGGCCGAGCCACGAGAGTTTAGGGAAGTTGGCACACACGGCAATATTGGTGAGCTTGTTGTTAATCAGGTTTAATCGCTCGAGGTTGACCAGCTTTTTCAAGGGAGCGATATTGCTGATTTGGTTGCGGCTGAGATTGAGTTGATCCAGCAAAACCAAATCAGAAATCGGCTTAAGGGCACTGATCTGATTGCCCTGCAGCTGCAGCTGCACCAGATTTTTCAAGGACGCCAGAGGCTTCAAATCCGAAATTTCATTATCCACCAACGAAAGGTTGCTGACGGAGGTTAACTTGAGCAAGGGCTTGATGTTGACGATGTTTTTGCCGGAAAAAGTGGCATCAAACACTTTTTCAAAGTCAGCTTTTGTAAGCGTTCCCTTGGGGTTCTTCGCAATTTTGCGAACTAAAGATAAGATGATATCGGGGTCCAAGCGGCGACTGTAGCACTTTAAAAACCGGATGTAAATCCCGCACTTAAAAAAATTTGCACTATGAAATCTCCCACACTCATTAGTGAGCGCGCACGAAAAGCTGGGTGAAATAATATTTACCGGCAGCGGATTTAGCGATGGCGATGGCGGTGTGAGTGAAGGGGGCTTCCATTGCTTCGCGATGGGAAGAGCTCTCACGCCATGATTGCAATGCACGCGCGGCCGGATCAGTGTGGCCATAATTGAGAGCGAGGTTTTCCGAACATTTGCTGAAAGGCCGAAACCGACGGATCTCCTGAGCACGCGACTGAAAGTAGCGATGACTAAAAGGCCGTCGCTCTTGCGCCATTGCCGCACTGTGTCGGCGGGCCACGGGGACGATGCGGGCGTCCCATTTCAAAACCCGCAAGCCGCGGGCGGCACGATGTTTATTCACCAAATCAAACGTGCGCCGGGCCATTGCGGTGAGTTCAGCAGAATCCTCCGCCGGTTGCCAACCGACATCCAACGGTGGTGCTGTGGTGCAGCCGAGGGCCAGAAGTGTTGCCACCAAAATCAGTTTTGTCAGTTCAGAAAAAATCACCGCTTCTGAATTTCAATCTCTCGGATGTTAAAATAGTTCACGCGCTTTTCCTTGCGCGCACCGCCGACGTCGATGGAAATAAAACAATGATCGCCTTTCACATCGGCAATGCGAAAGACGGCGAAGGCTCCTTCGCGGGTTTGCATAAAGAGCGCCTCGGGATTTCCGTCGGGATTGAGCTTTTGGAATCGGCCCAGCTCAGTATCGAAAAAGCGTTTGTTAAACTTAGTGATGTCCGAGGTGTAACGGGCGACCACTTCTGTTTGCACCGGCGCCGCGCCGGGCGGGGGGGAAGGCGGCGCACCGGGAGCGGCCGTGCCAATCACGCCCGGCACTTCGATAACATTCATCCAATCGGGCGCGCCCTCGTACCACGCTTGATCGGTGGGCAAAATCTGACCGCGCTTGAGATATTCGCGCGCTTCATCCAGTGGATACGGCCCGAACGCTTCGCCCTCGCGCATAAAATGCAGCAGCATCAGCCAAGGGTGCGCGGAGGGCTTCGGATTGGCGATGCTATTCTTTCATAGACAAACCGGAATAATTTTGATAGACAATCCCGCATGAAGTCCCGTGCGATACTCTTGGGGGCAGTCTTGGCGCTGCTCATCACTCCCGCGACTCAAACCCAAGCCGGCGAACGTCTGGTGGATGGCTCCGGTGGAGCGTACCTCGCCGAAGTGGTGGTGCGCCCGGTGAGCTTGGCGGGCACGATTTTGGGAACTGGATTTTACATTATCACATGGCCCTTCTCCAAAGCCTCTGGCAGCAGCGAAGCGGCCAAGCGCGAGCTGATCGACAAACCTTTTGACGCCACCTTCAAACGCAAGTTCGGCGATTTTACGGCCCTAAAAAAAACTGAAACCGCGCCCTCCCCCGCGCCAGTAAACCCATCAGCTCAACCCATTGTTCAATCCAAACCCGAACCACAACCGGCCGCACCCGCAGCAAACACCACGCCACAACCGTCTGCCCAATCGCAACCCGTTCCCGCTCCCCAAACGGAAGATCGATAAACCCTTATGGTAATGCGCAATCCCAAACCGGTAGAAGTTGAAGGAACTGTGGAATCAGAAACTAAACCGCCCGTCGTGGAAGAATCCACGAATGGAGAACAACCCGATCAACCGCCGTTGATTGAAAAATCAGCTGGCGATTCAGAATCTCCCGCAACGGCGGAATCCACCCAACCGGAACGCGTGAGTGCATTGGCCGTGATCAGTGCGGTCAGCAGCTCGCTGGGATTTTTAGGGGTGACGAGTTTGATCGGTCTGGGGCTGGGCATCATCGCGTTGAGGCAAATGACCCTGAACCCTCAACTAACCGGTCGTCACCTGGCGATCTTCGGCGTGTGCCTCTCGGTTTTCTGGCTCGGCCTGCTGATTGCAATAGGTAGCATAATGTGGGTGGGGCTATCGCTATTGAATGCGTTGTTTAACGCAATTTTCGGTTGAGACGAAAAAGGTCGTCTGGCTTGCCGAACACACTCGGCTACGCTCGGCTACTTTTTCTTAATCTCATCCGCAGGCGCTTTGCCGGCGGCCTTGGTATCGAGATAAGCATCGACCGGAAAATTGTCTTTGCCAATCCGTGCGTTACCAAGCACGCGCATGCGGGCGATGGCACGGATGGCTCCCATATTTCCGTTTAAATTCTTTGGCGCCTTTCCGGCAAAATTATTTGGACCCCCTTCGGGTAATGCGGCAACACTTGGTACGCTGAGTGGTGGAGCCTGTCCGGCTCCTGCAGCACTCGGCCGCGCGAGGGATTGAGGATGAGCGACCACGCGTGGGTTCAGCGTGCCATCTTTTTTGCCAAGCACAGAATTGTCCAGCGTCGCTTCGAAGATAACCAGTTGCTGGAGCGTTTTGTTGGTGCCTTGCACGCGGAAAAACGCCTGACTACTCTGCCGTGTTTTTGCTCGGGCCGGGTTAGCCGCTACATTCGCGTGATAGGCGCCGCCGCCAGCAATACCACCACCTCCACCCCCTTCGCCGGGCTCGGCCAATAATTTACGTTCCTCGGCTTCGGGCATAGCTTCTTCATTGATGACGTTACCGGAATAAATCGAGCCGTCGCCATCGACTACGCGGATGGTGTTGCCGACGCGCTTAAGTTCGAAATTCACGAGCACGGGTTTGGGCAATTCCTTATTCTTGACCGTCCGCATTGCGGAAACTCCGGGACCGCTGCGGGCGCGGGATTGCTGTGCGAAGTTCAGCTGCATCTCGCGGGCGTGATTGTAGTAGTTGCCATTTTCCATCGCTATGTTTTGGCGCGAAGGCATATTTCGTACCGGCGTGGGCCGTGGTGCGGGTTGATTGGGAGCGATTAATGGTTGCGAAGGCACGGCTTGCACGGTGACGGTATTGCCGGGTGAGCCGGGCACGGAACCTTTGGCAGCCATTCCTCTGCTCATTCCGCCCAAACCCCCGCTCGCCGTTTTGGACTCGTCGGTAGCATGAGCCGCATCGCGGTTCAGGTCATCGAGCGAGGCATCAGCGGTGCCCGCTTTTATTTGAGAATTGGATTCAGGTGAACCGGGGTTGGCTTGAGCCATTGAATCTGACTCGGATTGAAATTGCGAAAGGGACGAAACGCCGAGCACTACGATAGCGGCGGTCATCCCGCCAAGGGCCCAGCGCATCCAGCCGTGCGAGGGTGCGGCGGGTTCGGCGGGTTCGGCGGAGATTTTCGGGGTGGCGGAGCCCGTCGAATTCTGCCGGCGCACTTCGGCCATTAACATAGCGCGGGTGGGCTCATCGAATTCCACGGGGTCTTCGTTCCATTGGTCGCGCCGCTGTTGCCGGTAGGCTTTCAGCCATGCTTCCATCTTGCTGTTTTCTTGTTCAGACATATTCTGCCTACTTTTTAGACGGGATTGCGCCGGTTTTCTCCCTGGAAAATAGCTGACGCATCACGTTCTCTAGTTTATCCCTGCATTTACTGAGCCGGGAACTGACGGTTTTTTCGTTTAAATCGAGTTCTTCGCTGATTTCGCGGTAGTTCAAATCGCCAAAATAGCGGAGCTCCAAAATTTGCTGGCACGGCCCGCCCAGCTCTTCGAGCCCTTGGCCGACAAGATGCCATTTCTCGTCGCGGGTCATTTCCTCATCGGGCGAAGGCAACGGGCTGGGAGGGTCCAACAGGCGGTTGCCTTCGTCATCTTCCGCCTGCAACGAGAGCGGCACTTGCCCGCCACCGCGTTTGGCGGCGTGGAGCTTGGCGCGGTAATCGCGGCTCTTGTTGGCGGCGATGCGAAAGAGCCAGGTTTGCAACCGGCTGCGTCCGCTGAAGCCTTTGAGGTTTTTTACAACCGAAAGAAAGACTTCCTGGCACACTTCATCGGTATCCTCGCGCGAGAGATCCGAGGCGAGTTGGAACACAAAACGCCCCACCGCCGCGTAATGCTCGGCAAAGAGTTCTTCCCACGCGTCGTCTTCTCCGTCACGACAGCGTTGGATCATCTCGCGTTCGGCGTCCAGATCCATTCCGGTTAAGGTAGCGCGATTTCGTGCATCTTGCCAGCGCGTATTACGGCAATGGATTGACGGGAGGAAACGGCTCGTTGCTCCCGTCCATTAAGTGTCATATTTGTCAACCCGTGGCTTTTCGCTGGTATCGATCCGCGAATATGACAGAATCGGCCAAGCCCTTTTATTGCAATGAAAACAATCTTCGCCCTCATCCCCGCTCTCTTTTTCACCCTCAATAGTTTGCACGCCGCCGTCGCGCCGCCCACGCCTCCCAAGACCGGCCCGGTGATCGTTCACGAAATCCGCTACACCGGCCAGCTTACCGACGACGCCGCCAGCTTCACCGCCGCGCTTAAGATAGAAAGCACCAACACCGTCGCCACCGCGCTCACACTGTTCCAGGGCGAGCTGGCCATCATCGATCCCAAACTCCCCTCCGGCCTGCGCCTCGGGCGAATTCAAGATGGCTACCAGCTCATCGTCGAGAAGCCCGGCCAATATAATCTCTCCCTCAGCCTCCTGCCGCGCATCACCAAAAAAGATCCGCTGCGGCAAATCGATTTCACCGGCCCGCCCGCCACCATCGCCGCACTCACCGCCGCCGTCGCCGGCAACGGACAGGAACTCGAGCTCCTCTCCGGCACACCCCTCCCGCGCACGGGAAACAAAGCCGCCGTGCGCGGCGCGCTGGGCGCGGACCGCAAGGTTTCGCTGCGTTGGCAAACCAAAGTAACCGAGCAAGTACGGCGCGTTTTATTGACCACCCAAACCGCCGCGACCATTCACCTCAACCCGACCGTTGCCAAATTCACCACGCGGTTCAACTACGACATCCTCCAAGGCAAACCCACCAACCTCACCGTCGCCCTGCCCGCCGGCCAATCGATCACCAAAGTTGACGGTAAAAATATCAAAAACTGGGCCGTGACCGACGGCACGTTGAACATTGATTTTGTCCAGCCCGCTGAAAAAACTTACGCGCTCACCCTCCTATCCGAGCAGCCACTCGCCGCCGCCGCCGCCGGCCTCACCCCGCCCGCGCCGATGGGCGTGGAACGCGAGAGCGGTAATCTCCAACTCACCGCCGAGGATGTGACCGTGGAAACCGGCACCATCCAAGGCCTTCGCAAAGTCAACGCTGCCGCCGGCCAAATCGGTGCGTGGCGGTTCTTTGGCCGCACGCCCTTTGCGCTCCCGGTCACCACCAAACGCATCGAACCCTCCGTGGGCGCACACAGTGCGGTGGACGCCCATCTTTCCGAAACCCGTCTGCGCGCCTACCACCGCGTGTCGCTTAACGTCACCAAGGCCGGCATTTATTCGCTCACCCTTGGCAATGCCGCCGTACTCACCGGCACCAATAAATTCACCGTGGCAAACGTCACCGGCACCGGCCTTACTGATTGGAAGCTCGACCCCGCCACCGGCCTCATCACGCTGCAATACCAAAGCCGCGTGCTGGGCAACCGCCTGGTCACAGTAGAGCTGGAAAAACCCGCCGACAAATCGCAGGCGAACTTTACCTTGCTGCCACTCAATGTCGCCGCGCGCGCAAAGGAACCTTTCGCGTTGGACCGCCAAACCGCCCGCATCACCGCGCGCGCCTCGGCGGGGTTGCGGCTCTCGGGCGGTGCGTTGCGGTCCGCGCGCGAAATCGCCGCCGGCGCCGCCGAAGCCCTCGCCTTCACTGCCACCCAACCGGATTGGTCAGTCACCTTTTCCGCCGAACGCCTTGAAGCCATCGTCACCGCCGAAGTCTTCAACCTCGCCACCATCGGCGACGGCCTCTTGCGCGGCAGCGCCACCATTCGATTCGGCATCGTGAATCAAGGCGTGCAATCCTTCACCGTCCGCGTGCCCGGCACCAATGACTGGAAAAATGTGGAGTTCGCCGGAGCGAACATCCGCGCTCGCCAAGCGACCCGTGCCGCTGATGGCGCCACGGTGGATTGGACGCTCACACTGCAGGAAAAAGCATGGGACGGCTACACGCTCGTGGTGAGCTACGACAATCAGTTTGACAGCAACGCCGGCAGCCAATCGCTCGGCGTGGCATTACCGCAACACCTCGAGCGCGTCACCGGCACGCTCGCCCTGACCGGGGCCTCCAACATCGAGCTGACCCCCAACCCCGCCAAAACCGGCCTGCGCCAAATCGATGCTGCCGAGCTGGACGAAGCCGATCGCGGCGTGGTTAATCGCTCTATTTTATTTGCCTATAAATATGACGCCGAACCCAAGCGACTACCCGTGGCGATTAATCAGCACACGACCGAAGAAGGGCTCGACGCCGTGGCGGATCGTTCGCTACTGAGCACGCAAATCAATCCCGACGGCCAGCTTATCACGCTTGCCGCGTACACGGTAAAAAACACCAACCGCCAGTTCATGGGCATCACCCTGCCCGCCAAGGCCAACCTCACCTACACGAGTGTGGACGGCGAATCAGTCACGCCCCGCACCGATGCTGATGGCAAAGTGCTGGTGCCGCTCCCCTCGAGCCTCAACCGTAATCACGCTTTTTATGTGGAAATAATGTACACCGAAGAACTCTCCGGCGAAGTGCGCAAACGCGGCGCGTTCGCCAGCCTCGCGCCGGTGGACCTCCGCCTCGAAGCGCCGCGGCCGGACCTCCCTCACACCGGCAATGCCTGGCAGGTTTACCTCGACCCCACCTCGCACGAGCTGTTCGATTTCGGCGGCAACATGGTTCCCCAACGCGCGGAACCCTATCGCTGGGTCAATGTATGGCGCGATTTTAACCGCGTGCTGCGCCGCACGCATTGGGATTCCGTGGTGGGACTGCTCGTCTTTTTCGGCATCGCCTTCGGCCTGTTACAGCTCGCCCTGCGCAAAGGCCGCAAGGCACTGCTCATCGGCGCGGGCGCCTTGATCGCGCTGCTCGTTGTTAGCGCAATCCTGATGCCGACAGTCGCCCGAAGCACATCCAGAGTTTTCAAAACGGCTGACGGTTATGCGGATACGGGATCCAACGAAAACTGGGGCGCGGATGACGAAGCCCACTCTCCCGGTGAACGCGGTGGCGGAAGCGAAGGGGAAGAGCGCGCCGAAGGAGGCAAATACGATTCCCCCACCCAAACCACCTCAAGCAAACCATCCCCACCCAAATCCCCCGCACCGAAACCGGCGCAACCAAGCAAACCGGGCAACAGCGGAACAGCTGATCCCGCCACCGGATTGCCCGGCGGCACCGGCGGTATGGGTATGGGTGGCGGCGGTGGCGGAATTCCCGGGGGAGGCGAAGGCCCTACCGCCGGTCGTGGGCCCGGCAATACTTCCACCCGCACACCAATGGTGCAGGGCATTCGCGGTGTGCGGCAGACGATCCCCGCCAATGGCCGCGTGTTTAATTTTACCAAAGCCATTCATTCGAGTGAAACCGGCGATGACGCGATGGTCATCGAGGCGCAAGTGATGGATTCAGGTCAACGCAAAGTGCGGCGCGGGCTGTTTCAGTTGCTCGCTTTGCTCACCGGTTTGTGGGTGCTGTGGCGGCAATTCCGAGTGCCGGAAAATCGCCACACGCTCGTTATCACCGGCGGCATCGCGATGGCGTACGGTGCGGTGATTTGGATTTGTTTCCAGGAACAATCCGTCCACCAACTTTTTGCCTGTACCCTCTGGACCCTCGGGCTCGCGGTGCTGGCGTGGGTGACGTGGTACTTCTGGCCCTCGTGCCAAGCGTGCCAAACCACACCGGCGGAACCGACGGAAGAAATTTCCAACGATGACGACAGCAGCACCGGCGGCAGCACTTCAGGCGGGGCCGCGGCCACGGCGGCGTTGGCGATTTTCCTCGGCCTCCAAGGCACGCTCGGCGCTCAACCGACCGCGCCCGCAGCCAAGCTCACGCCGGAACAAATTCGCCAAACGCTCATCGATTTGCTCTCGCCCAAAGCCACCGGCGCCAAGCGCATCTCAGAAGCGCAATTGCAAGACCGCAACGGCACTCGCTTTGAGGTGAATGCGGACGCACCCTTCACCGGTATTGTCACCGGTTCATTTGCCAATCAACAAAAACGCATCGAAAGCCATTATCAAAACGGCCAGCTGCACGGCGTGGAAACCTTATGGCACGAGAACGGCTCCAAACGCTCGAGCAGCCCGTACGCCAAAGGCAAGCTGCATGGAACTCAAACCAGTTGGCGACGCGACGGCACGCAGTCGGGCCAACAGATTTATCAAACCGGCAAACTTCACGGCAACCAAATCACGTGGCATCCCAACGGAAAAAAAGCCACCGAAACACCGTGGGCCCAAGGCGAGCCACACGGTCTCGCACGCCAATGGCACACCAACGGCAAGATCGCCCGCGAAGTGCGCTGGGACCGCGGGCGGCAGCTTTCCTTCGATACGTGGGACGCCAAAGGCGTGCGCGCCAACGCCGGCACCAACACCGTCAGTTTGGTATCCGCCATTTATAATGTGACCGTGCATCCGAAGGTGGCCATTGTGGAGGCGGAATACACGCTCGACACGCGCGCGGACGCGCAAGCCTTTACCCTCTTCCGCGAGCACCTCGCCATCGATTCGTTTAGCTGCACGCAAACCGGTGCCACACTTCGCCGCGCCGGGCCCACGCTGGAAATCAAGCTCCCCAACGCCGGCCAAGCCACGGCCAAAGTGAAATTCCTCATCAAACACACCGGCGACGCCGCCCAACGCGCGCTTGCCTTTGGCATTCCGCCCGCGCTCGTCAGCCACGTGGTAGCGACGCTCAACGAACAGGACGCCGAAATGGAATTGCCCACCGGGGTCACCGCCAAAACCGAGGCGGCGGGTGATGCCACCACCCTCACGGGCATCATCGGCGCCAACGATTCGCTACGCCTCACCTGGAAACCCCGCGTGCAAAAGGCCCGCGAGATTGCCGCTACAGTATTTGTGCAAAACGCCAGCCATGTGACGTACCAACGCGGCCTCGTGCGCACTCGCACGCAGCTCGATTATCAGGTGACCCAGGGCGAACTTCACCGCGTGCGCGTGCAACTGCCCCCCGCCGCGGCCGGCCACAAGCTGATGCGCGTCACCGCACCGAATCTCCGCAACTGGGTGATGGGGGATGGCACCGATGACTCCGTGCTGGTGGTGAACCTCACCAAGCCGGCCACCCAAAACTGGCAGCTCGTGCTCGAACTCGAGCAACCGCTCGCCGCCCCGCCCAATGAAGCCGCCGTGACTGTGCCGCACGCACTGGATGTGAAACGCGAAAACGGATTGGTCGGCCTCCAAGCCGGCGATGACCTCGGCCTCACCGTCGCGCAATCGGTTAACCTCACCAAAAAGAATACCGAAGATTTCACCGCCGTGGTGAAAGCCACCGCGCCAATGCACGTCTTTAGCTATCTGAATACATTTACGCTGGCCGCGCAAGTGGCCGCCGTACAGCCGCGCCTCGAGGCGGAAGTGCGCCAGCATTTCCACGTGGGCGCCAACGCGCTGCAACTCACCAGCCACGTGAATTATACCATTAAGAAAACCGGAATCTTCAATCTCTCACTGGCATTACCCGAAGGCTATCGCGTGGAGAAAGTCCACGGCGCAAACATCGCCCGCACCAACCTCGCGGATGGCCAATTGGAAATCACCCTCAGCCAGCGCATGATGGGCGCGTACGGCGTCCGGATTGATTTGCAAAAACAACTTCCACTGGCCGCCACGGTGCCCGTGGCCGGGGTGCATCCGCTGGGCACACACAAACTCACCGGCTTTGTGGCCGTGGGCAGCGAGCCGGGGCTGGAAGTCTCCGCCGGCGTGGCGCAGGGGTTAACGGAAATTCCCGCCGCCGAGTTGCCCAGCCGCCAACCCAACGCGCCCGGCCACGCCTTCGGCGCGATGCCCTTCACGCTCGGCGCCAATGTGCTGGCGTACAAACACATCACCACGATGCCCGATGATTCGCTGGGCTGGAGTCTCACGGTGAACACCGCGCGCCGACCGGTTTGGGCCACGGCCGAGGTAGTCAATCATTTGAAAGTGAGTGAGACACACTTGGAAGGACGCACCGTGATTCGGTATTCCATCAAGAACGCGCCAACGCAGGAATTTCGCATTCGTGTTCCAGAGCAGTTCAAGAATGTGGAATTTGAAGGCAAAAATATTCGCAGCAGACAAACCGACCCCGAAGTCATCACGGATTGGATCGTGCGTTTGCAAAATAAAACGATGGGCACGTACGACCTCTCCTTCACGTGGGAATGGAAAGACTGGAGTCTTTCGAAGACCAATCAATTCACCTTCACCGGCCCACAAGTGCAAGGCACGCAAATGCCCGCCGGCCAATCACCGGTGGATCCCACCGTGGAACGCGAGACCGGCTGGGTGACCGTGCAAGTGGCCAACACCACACCGTTGCAGGTGGAGGAAGCCACCGCCGTGGCCGATCCGCTCGCGGCAATGGACGCGGCCAACCTGCCCGAGCGCACGCAGATGGATCCGCCGCCCGCATTAACGTATCAATACCTGCGGCCCGGCTGGCAACTCGCTGTGCAGGTGAACCAGTTTGAAACCGCCGCCGTGTTGCAAACCAGCATCACCGCCACGCGATTCACCAGCGTACTCACACAGGACGGCCGGATGCTCACGCAGGCAAGATTACAGGTGGTCAACAACGGCGGGCAAACGATGACGCTCGAATTACCCGGCAGCGACGACCGGCTGTGGTCTGCCTTCGTGGCCGGCCAAGCGGTGCGCGCCGCGCGCACGCAAAAGGGCGCGCACCTGTTGCCGCTGGAGCAATCGGAAAACAACACCGCCTTCACTGTGGAGTTCACCTACGAAAGCAGCACGCCCTTCCCCGATGGCAGCGGCCAGGTGAAGCTTGAGTCCCCCCGCCTCAACGTGCCCCTGCAGGACGCCCAATGGAAACTCCACCTCCCGCGCGATTACAAATACACCAACTTCGAAGGCTCAATGACCCACTCGAAGCCACGCAATCAATACCCGCACCCAATGCGCCAAGCCCAACAGAGCACGCTCCTCAACACTTTACAAACCGAGGCCATGCCCAACAATGATATGGACCAACGGGCTTACGAAAGCAAAACTCTCAATGATGAAAAAGGGAAAAAGGAAGAACAATCAAAACTGTTTTCCAGCACGCTCAAAAATACGGTCGACAACATCAAGGCCGGAAACGTGGAGGACGCCAACCGGTACTTCGACCAAGCCCGCCGACAAGACGCTGCCAACTCGAATTCAGACCGGAAAAAACTGAGAGAATTGGAACGGCAAGTTCGCCAACTGCAGGCCCTCAAACTGAATGAGTCGCAGTTCGAATTCAACAACCGCAACTCCGCCCGCTACGCGCTACAAGCCAACCTCCCCAACCAAAAACCCGCCGGCCAATCGCAATCCATTGCCCAACACGCTGGCGACAACGCCGAGGCTGCACTCGAGCAGGTGGAGATGCTGCAAAAATCACAGGAACTCACCGAACGCACCGTGGCCCCGCTGCACATCACCCTTCCCCTCCACGGCACGGTGCATCAATTCACCCAAAGCCTGCAAATGAAACCCGGTGAACCGATGACCATTGAGTTTGAAGCGGTGAACACCGAAGACCCCGATTGGCTGATCGCACTCGGCGCACTCCTCCTCGCGCTGGCAATCTTATACGGATTCGTGAAACTCACCCGCGCCGCCCTGCGCAAGCCAACGGAAGAAAACGCCTAATAATACTGGATGGCTTTTTTGATCACGGCCTTGATTGTTTTGCCGTTATCCGCAGCAGACGTTCCTGTCGCTGCGCCTTGGTAAGTCACTGAAGGATTAGAATAATACGGAAGGCGGGCTTCGCCGGCACTCTTTTGATAACTCAATAAAGTCCGATATTTTTTCTTGTCCGTACCTTCAAACCGCCAACCATGCGAATAGCCGAAAGCGCCTTTGCCCGCGCCTGAGCCCTGATCTTTGGCGTGCGCGCAACCCAGATTATGCCCAATTTCATGAGCGAACGATCGGATCGGACTGCCGATCGCCTTTACTTTGCACACACTGAATGCCGCCCCTTTATTGCCACTCGCACTCCCCACATGACCCATTCCCATAGTGGAACCGTTTGAGCTTTTTACCAGCATGGACACTAAATCCGCTTTATGTTTATTGCGCCAACTGGCGACCTGACTGTCCTTGGCAATTTTGCCGATATCCGACCCCAGATTTCCGTTGGAAGTGTGGGCAAATTTTTCAGTCGCAACCAGCTTGGCCCGTTCACTCACGCCGCTGTTCTTAAGGGCCGTGTTGACATTTCCAACAGCCGCACCAGCCAATGATTTGATTCCGTTATCCCCACCTTTTTCCTGCGCCGCAGCATCGGTATAGAGCACCAAAATATCCAACGTCGAAGAGGACGAGGAACTCCCACCGGAACTCCCACCGGAGTTGCCACCGGAGTTGCCACCGGAGTTACCGCCAGAGTTACCACCGGAGTTGCCGCCGGAGTTGCCGCCGGAGTTGCCGCCGGAGTTGCCGCCGGAGTTGCCGCCGGAGTTGCCGCCGGAGTTGCCGCCGGAGTTGCCGCCGGAGTTGCCGCCGGAGTTGCCGCCGGAGTTGCCGCCGGAGTTGCCGCCGGAGT